>Ga0116226_10000008_pt1 | contig 127546 bp, 122 predicted proteins | sample S1TSphfallax_FD_89692 | JGI IMG/M metagenome (GOLD analysis project Ga0116226, IMG submission 89692) | Host-associated microbial communities from peat moss isolated from Minnesota, USA - S1T2_Fa - Sphagnum fallax MG | ecosystem: Host-associated > Plants > Peat moss > Unclassified | place... | reverse complement strand
ATCGCGACAAGAGCTGTCCGGAGAGTGTTCTCGACATCGGGAACCGCCGAAGGCGCAACCGCCCGGAAACGCTCAGGCACATGAACGGCAGTCTCTCGCGATCTCTGGAGAGCGATCCCGCGCAGCATTGCGGCGATCCACCGAAGGGGAGCAGCGTTCTCACGAACGCTTGATCTCTCAGGTCCCAAGGACAGAGGGGCGTTTGGAGCGCGGGCTCCAAGCCGCTCTAGTCTTTTTTCGCAGCGAGGATGCGATGGGCCTGAAGACTCCGCTCTACGATACTCACGTCCGTGAAAGCGCCAAACTCGTCGATTTCGGCGGCTGGGATTTACCCCTGCATTACGGATCGCAGTTGGACGAGCACCATGCGGTGCGTCGCGCCGCCGGTGTGTTCGACGTGTCGCACATGGGTGTACTCGATCTCGCAGGAACACGTGCTCGCGAATTCCTGCGCAGCCTCCTGGCAAACGACGTCGCCAAACTGACCGCGCCAGGCCGGGGACTTTATTCCTGCATGCTGCGCGATGACGGCGGCGTGCTGGATGATCTGATCGTCTATCGTCGCGGCGAGACCGAGTATCGTTTGGTCGTCAATGCTGGCACGCGCGACAAGGATCGCGATTGGATTCGCGCGCGGGCGGCCGCGTACGAGGTCACCGTGGAGGAACGCACCGACCTTGCGTTGCTCGCCGTGCAAGGCCCGGCCGCCCGCGACGCCGTTGCTACCTTGTTGCCGCCGCCGCAGCGCGAGGTCCTGCTCGGCCTCGGCGTGTTTGCCTGCGCCGACCTAGGCAGTTGGTTCTTGGCCCGCACGGGTTATACGGGCGAGGACGGATTCGAAATCGCCCTGCCGGCCGTCGAGGTGCAGGCGCTCTGGGAATCGCTGCGCGCCGCCGGGGTGCGGCCCGCTGGTTTGGGTGCGCGTGACAGCTTGCGTCTAGAGGCCGGCCTGAGTCTCTACGGCAGCGAACTCGACGAAGCGCACGACCCCATTGCTTCCGGTCTCGCCTGGACCGTGGCCTTCGATCCCGTGGAGCGCCGCTTCGTCGGGCGCGACGCGGTCGAGCGGGCCCGATCCGCGTCGCCCGCGCAACTCGTCGGACTCCTGCTCGAGGAGCGCGGGATCCTGCGCAGCCATCAGATCGTCACCACCGATCGCGGTCGCGGTGAGACGACGAGCGGCGGGTTCGCGCCGACGCTCGGCCGATCGATTGCGCTGGCGCGCGTCCCGGCGGGATCCGGTATGCAGGTCAGCGTCGAGATACGCGGCAAAGCCGTGGCGGCGCGCACGGTCAAGACGCCGTTCGTCCGCCACGGCCGTCCCCTCATTAATCTTTAGAACCCGTGGAGAAACCAAGGTGAGCGACAAGCTGCCCGACGATTTGCACTACACCAAGAGCCATGAATGGGTGCGCACGCTGCCCGATGGCGGAGTCGAGATCGGTATCACGGATCATGCCCAGCAGGCCTTGGGTGATCTCGTTTTCGTCGAGCTGCCCGAGCCGGGCCGGCGGGTTGCCCCGGGCGAGTCTTGCGCGGTCGTTGAATCGGTCAAGGCCGCGTCGGACATCTACAGTCCGGTGGGCGGTGTCGTGATCGCGAGCAACGCCGCACTCGCGACCACGCCCGAGCTGCTGAACCAGGCCCCGTACGGCGCAGGTTGGCTGATGCGCATTGCGCTCGACGACCAGGGCGCTCGGCAGGGGCTGCTCGATGCGGACGGTTACGCCGCCCTTTTGGCAGAAGAACAGAACTGAAGCGCAAGGCTCACAATCTTTAGGAGATCCTCCCCCATGTCATTCATACCGCACACGAACGAGGACGTCGCCGAGATGCTGTCGGTGATCGGGGCGAGCCGCGTGGACGAACTGTTCGACGAGATCCCGTCCACGTTGGTCGCCGCAGCGCTGCAACGCGTGCCGCCGGCATTGTCCGAAATGGAGATCGGCAGGCTCATGAGCGAGCGGGCGTCGCTCGACGGACGCCCGCTGTGCTTCCTCGGCGCGGGCGCCTACGAACACCACATCCCGGCGCCCGTCTGGGCGATTGCGACTCGCGGCGAATTTTATTCCGCGTATACGCCTTATCAGGCCGAGGCGAGTCAAGGCACCCTGCAGGTCATCTACGAATACCAGTCCATGATGTGCGCCTTGACAGGGATGGAGGTCTCGAACGCGTCGCTCTACGACGGCGCTTCCGCGCTCGCCGAGGCCTGTTTGACGGCGGTTCGCGCGAACCGTGCGTCGACCTCGCGCCGCATTCTCGTGCCACGGACGATCAATCCGACCTACCGCCAAGTCGCGCAGACGATCGCCGGCAATCAGAACGTCGTACTCGAGTCCGTCGATTTCGACCGATCTCAGGGCCGAACGCTGGTCGATGCGCTGCTTCCCCACGCGGGCTCGGATTACGCCGCCGTGGTCGTGCAACAGCCGAATTATTTCGGCGTGCTCGAGGAGGTCGATGCGCTCGTCGACTGGGCGCATGCCAATGACATGCTGGTGATCGCCGTGGTCAATCCACTGTCGCTGGCGGTACTCAAGCCGCCCGGAGAATGGGGCACGCCCGCGGCGGCGAAGCGCGGCGCGGACATCGTCTGCGGCGAGGGTCAACCGCTCGGCGTTCCGCTGTCTTCGGGCGGCCCGTATTTCGGCTTCATGACGACCCGCATGCAGTACGTCCGTCAGATGCCGGGCCGCATCGTCGGCCGAACCGTCGACGCGGACGGGCGCGAAGGCTTCACGCTGACACTGCAAGCGCGCGAGCAGCACATCCGTCGCAGCAAGGCCAACTCGAACATCTGCACCAATCAAGGACTGACCGTCACGGCGGCGACGATATACCTGTCCCTGCTCGGCGCCGAGGGTCTTGCCCGCGTCGCCGAGGCGAGCATGGCGCGCACACGCGAGTTGGTGACGGCGCTGACGGCGGTGCGCGGCGTACACGCCGTGTTCACCGGCGAGGGCTTCCACGAGGCCGTGCTCGGTTTCGACCGGCCCGTCGCACCCTTGCTCGCGGCGCTGGCGCAGCGCGGGATTCAGGGCGGCGTCGATCTCAGCGAGCATTTTCCCGAGCTCGGGCCTTGTCTGCTCGTCTGCGCCACCGAAACCAAGACCAGCGACGACATAGCACGCTACGCGCAAGCCGTCGACGAGTTGCAAAATCCCGCCGCGCTCGCCCGCGGCGCCGCTTGAGGGGCTCACCACCATGCACGATCCATCTTTGCGCCAACAACCCTTGCGTGAGCCGTTGATCTTCACGATCGGCAGGCGCGGCCGGCGCGCCCCGACGCAGAGTCCCGCGCCGACGGCTGCGGCAACCGAGGCCGGCCGCGCCATTCCGGCCCACCTGCGCCGCAGCGTCGCGCCCGCCCTGCCGGAGGTGTCGGAGTTGCAGGTCGTACGGCATTTCACGCGCCTGTCGCAGTTGAACTTCTCCATCGACACGCACTTCTACCCGCTCGGCTCGTGCACGATGAAATACAACCCGAAGGCCTGTAATTCCTATGCGATGCTGCCCGAGTTCCTCGGCCGCCACCCGCTTGCGCCGGAGTCTCATTCGCAGGGGCATCTCGCCTGCCTGTTCGAACTGCAGGAAATGCTCGAGGATATCACCGGCATGCAGGGCGTGAGCCTGACCCCGATGGCCGGTGCCCAAGGCGAGTTCGCCGGCGTCGCGATGATCCGCGCCTATCATCGTGCGCGTGGCGATTTGGCCCGTAATCAAATCATCGTGCCCGAAGCGGCGCACGGGACGAATCCGGCCACGGCGACGATGTGCGGGTGCGAGGTCCGGGAGGTTCCCTGCGACATCAACGGCGATGTCGATCTCGACGCGCTGCGCGCGGTCGTGGGTCCGCACACCGCGGGCATCATGCTCACCAATCCTTCGACGCTAGGCGTATTCGAACGCAAGATCGAAGCGGTCGCACGCATCGTGCACGAGGCGGGCGGGCTGTTGTACTACGACGGGGCGAACCTGAACGCCATACTCGGCAAGGTCCGACCCGGCGACATGGGTTTCGACGTGATTCACATGAATCTGCACAAAACGTTCTCGACGCCGCACGGCGGCGGCGGTCCGGGTTCAGGCGCCGTTGGCGTTGGCGCGCGTCTGCTGCCTTTTTTGCCGATCCCCATGGTCGGCTGCGAGGGCGGACGCTATCGATGGTTGGACGAACAAGACCGGCCCCAGTCGATCGGCAGATTGTCCGCCTTCATGGGCAATGCGGGCGTGAATCTGCGTGCCTACGTGTACATGCGCCTGCTCGGTCGCGATGGCATGGTTCGCGTCGCGGAATTCGCAGCCCTCAATGCGAATTATCTGCTGCGGCGGCTGCTCGCGGCGGGTTTCGATGCGGCCTACCCGATGCGCCGCGCCAGCCACGAATTCATCATCACCTTGAAGCGCCAGAACCGCGACTACCAAGTTACAGCGATGGACGTAGCGAAACGCTTGCTCGATTATGGATTTCACGCCCCCACGACCTACTTTCCGCTGCTCGTGCCGGAATGTCTGCTGATCGAGCCGACCGAGACGGAAAGCAAGGAGGATCTCGACCGTTTCTGCGAGGCCATGATCGAAATCCTGCGGGAAATGCGCGATGAACCGCAAAAACTGAGCGGAGCACCGTTTACAATGCCGGTGCGGCGGCTCGACGACGTGCGCGCCGCAAAACAACTCGACTTGAGGGTCAAGCCGGCGTCTTGAGCGAACGAGATAAACCCGTCGGCTTGGTGCGCGTGATGCGCGCCTTCCGGTTTTCCTTCCAGGGGTTCGTGTACGCCTGGCGTGGGGAAGCGGCTTTTCGGCAAGAGTTGTCGCTGGCCGTGTGCATGATTCCACTCGGGCTGTTCGTCGGACGCTCGGGTGTCGAGAGGGCCTTGTTGGTCGCGCCGATGCTCCTGATTCTGATCGTGGAGATGCTCAACAGTGCGGTCGAGGCGGTCGTGGATCGGGCCGGCACGGAGCGCCATCCTCTCTCGGGCATGGCCAAGGACATGGGCTCGGCGGCGGTGTTGCTGAGTTTCTTGCTGCTTGGAACCGTGTGGCTGTTGGTCTTGTCCGATCATTCGCATTGAACGATGTCTACCGAAGGATCCTGATGCCCCGCCACGCCGCGCTCGTCTTGCTCGCCGTCCTCTTTTTCAACGCTGAATTCGTGAGTGCACCGCCCGCCGCCGCCGCGGCCGACGCCGCCGCCGCGGCCGACGTCATCGCGCCCGGTATTGCCGGGCAACCGGCCACCTGGGCGCAGACCCTCGAGCGCATCGCGACGGGCGTCGTGACGATACAGATCGACAGCACACGCGCCTTCGATACCGAGTGGAATACGACCGCGCAGGCGACCGGCTTCGTCATCGATGCGCAACGCGGGCTGATCTTGACGAACCGGCATGTCGTGACGCCGGGGCCGGTGATCGCCCAGGCGATCTTTCTGAATCGCGAGGAAGTGCAGCTCTATCCGGTCTACCGGGACCCGGTCCACGACTTCGGAATCTATCGCTATGATCCGGCGAAGCTTCGTTTCATCAAGCCCGCGGCACTGCCGCTGTATCCCGCCGGCGCCGTGATAGGCCGCGAAATACGCGTCGTCGGGAACGACGCGGGCGAACAGTTGTCCATCCTCGCCGGCACGCTCGCGCGCCTCGATCGCGAAGCGCCGGAATACGGTTACGGCAAGTACAACGACTTCAACACCTTCTATTACCAGGCGGCGTCCAGCACCTCCGGGGGTTCATCGGGCTCACCGGTGATCGACATAGAGGGCCGGGTCGTGGCCCTCAACGCGGGTGGCTCGACCGGCTCCGCAGCGAGCTTCTATCTTCCCCTGACGGCCGTCGTGCGCGCGCTCAAGTACATCGATGCGGGCAAGCAAGTGCCCCGTGGCACGCTCGAGACCGTCTTCAAATACACGCCCTACGACGAACTCGAGCGACTCGGGCTCGGCGCCGATACCGAGGCACGCATGCGCCGCGAGTTCCCCAAGTTGACGGGCATGCTGGTCGTCGCGGAGACGCAGCCCGGTTCGGCCGCGGACGGCAAGCTCGCCCCCGGAGATATCTTGCTCAGCATCGACGGCAAGCCCATTCCGGAATTCTTCGGTCTAGAGGCCGTGCTCGACGACAAGGTCGACGCGACGATCAATGTCGTCGTGCAGCGCGGCGCGGCGCTGTTGGAACAGGCGATCGCGGTGCAGGATCTGAACGCGATCACGGCCGACGAGTACCTCGAGTTCGGCGAGGCGGTCGTCCATACGCTGTCCTATCAAGAGGCAAGACATTTCGATTTACCCATCGAGGGCGTGTACGTCGCGAACCCCGGCTACGTGTTCGGCAGCGCGGGGATTCCTCACGGCGCGCTGATCAGTTCGTTCAACGGCAAGAAAACGAACACGTTGGCGGACTTCGAGTCGGCTCTTGCGGGACTCGCCGACGGCGGCCGCGCGACCGTGCGTTACGTCACGCTCGAGGATCCGCGCAACGCGCAGCTCAAGGTGATCCGCATGGATCGGCGCTGGTTTCCGGCGCGTAAATGCAAGCGCGACGACACCCTCGGCACCTGGCCCTGCGTGAGCCTAGCGTCGGGACCGGCGCCGATGCCGTTCGCGGCCGCCAGCACCCGCTTCGCCAAGACGGGCGATGCGCGGATCGACCGTTTGGCGCCCTCGCTCGTGACGATTGGTTTCGACATGCCGTATTCAGTCTCCGGCGTGACCGAGAAGAACTATCACGGCACGGGCGTGATCGTGGATGCCGTGCGCGGCCTCGTCGTCGTCGACCGCAATACGGTGCCGGTCGCCATGGGCGACGTCCGCATCACCTTCGGCGGCACGGTCGAGGTGCCCGGCAAGGTCGTTTACGTGCATCCACTGCATAATCTTGCGATCGTCGCCTACGATCCGAGAGCCATCGGTGATACGCCGGTCCGCGCCGCGATCTTCGTCACCAAGCAACTCAAAGCTGGCGAAGACGTTTGGGTCGTCGGCGAGCGCAGCGATGCGAAAATCATGTCGCAAAAGACTCAAGTCGCGAGTCTCGACGTATTGTCCTTCCCGCTGTCACGGACCTTGCGATTCCGCGACAGCAATCTCGAGGCGATCGATCTCGTCAACCCGCCGAACGACTTCGACGGGGTGATCGCAAACGACAAGGGCGACGTGCTCGCGCTGTGGTCGAGTTTTGCCTTCGAATCGCAGCACGATCTCGAACAGGTCAATCACGGCATCCCCGCCGATATCGTCACCGAAATGCTCGACACGTTCGTCGCCACCCGCCCGATGTACTCTTTCGAGGCGGAGTTCGATGTCGAGTCATTGGCCTCCGCACGCAAGCTTGGGCTTCCCGATTCTTGGGTGCGCCGCTTGGAACAGCACGATCAGGATCGCCGCCAAGTGCTCAGCATCGAACGTCTCGTGGCCGGCTCCCCGGCCTCCCGGCTGCTCGAGCCCGGCGACCTCGTGCTGGCCATCGACGGGAACATCGTGAGCCGGTTCCGCGAGGTCGAGCGCGCGGTCCAGAAGCCCGAGCTTGGCGTGACCATCTGGCGTGACGGAGCAGAGAAGACGGTGGCTCTCCCCACCGTGCCCTTGAGCGGCGGCGATATCGACCGGGTGCTCATCTGGGCCGGGGCGACTCTGCAGGCGCCACACCGGGCGATGTCGGCACAGCGCGGCATCGTTCCCGAGGGTGTCTTCGTCGCCTATTTCTATTATGGATCTCCCGCAACCCATTATGGGCTCTATGCGGGCCGCCGGATCACGGAAGTCGACGGCAAGCCGACGCCGAATCTCGACGCGTTCATCGCAGCCGTGCGCGGCAAGAAGGACCGGGCGGCGGTGCGGCTCAAGACCATCAGCTGGAACGGCCAGGTAGACGTCATCACGCTCAAGCTGGACAACCACTATTGGCCGGCCTACGAGCTGGATCGCGGCGGCGACGGAGAATGGACGCGGATCGACATCGATCCGCCATTGGACACGCTGCCGCAATGACGGGCGGGCGTGCCAAGTCTTGATATCATGCCGCCGTGGTAAGAGCTACACAGACCGAAATCGAGGCAGCCGTCGAGACTCTGCGTGCCGGTGGCCTCGTGGCCTTCCCGACGGAGACCGTGTACGGCCTGGGTGCAAACGCGGCCGATCCCGCCGCCGTTGCCAAGATTTTCGATCTCAAAGGGCGGCCGACCGACCACCCGGTCATCGTGCATTTGGACAATCCACGCTACTTGCATCGTTGGGTCGCTTCGATTCCACCGCTGGCCGAGGCTCTGGCCGACAAATTCTGGCCCGGACCGCTGACCTTGATCCTACCGAAGGCCGATGACGTGAATCCGCGCGTCACCGGCGGGCAGGACAGCATCGGCATTCGCATTCCCTCGCATCCGATAGCCCAGCAGCTGCTGACCGCGTTCGGTGGCGGTATCGCGGCGCCGTCCGCGAACCGTTACGGTCGCCTGAGCCCGACCAAGGCAGAGCACGTGCGCGAAGAGTTCGGCGATGCGCTGCGCGTCCTGCTCGACGGCGGTGAGTCGCCGATCGGACTCGAGTCGACGATAGTCTCGTGTCTTGGGGGTGAGGCGCGTCTGCTGCGCCCCGGGTTCATCACGCGCTCGCAGCTGGAGAAGGTCGTGGGGGCGCTCGGCGACGGTGGCGATGCACCGCGTGCGCCCGGCGACCGGCTGATTCACTACGCCCCGGCGACGCCCTTGGAACTCGTCGCCTCCGACGAACTCGAGGTCCGCGCCGGGTCGCTGGCTGGGCGCGAGGACAAGGTGGGTGTGCTCGCGATGCGTCCGCCGCTGCATGCGCAAAGACACATGACCTGGATCAACGCGGGCAAGAAGCCGGATGCGTACGCCCATCATCTCTATAATCACCTGCGCACGCTCGACCGCGTGGGTTGTGTGCGGATACTCGTTCAGACGCCGCCCGCAGACGAGCGTTGGGCCGCGGTTCTCGACCGCTTGACGCGCGCGAGCGGTACCGGCGCCAACGATTCGGGAGCCGGGTGAAGACGATGCAGGGGACCAGCCCAAGTTCAGTGTCGCGAAACCCTGAGATGGAATTGGAGCGGGGACAGGATCCGTTCTCGCCCGATGCAGTCCGGCGGCTCGTCGGCCGCTATGGATCGCCGCTGTTGATCATCGATGCCGAACGCATCCGCTCGCAGTACCGCCGGCTGGCCGCCGCGCTGCCGGGCGTCGATTTGCATTACGCACTAAAGCCCCTGCCGCGCGCCGAGGTCCTGCAGGTGTTGAGCGAGGAGGGCGCCTGGTTCGATCTAGCCACGAATGGCGAGGTGGATCTCGTCCGCCGCCTCGGCATCGCGGCGACGCGATGCATCCATACACATCCGATCAAGCGCGATGTCGACATTCGTACGGCCTTGGACTTCGGCGTGACGACCTTCGTCGTCGACAACCCGGACGAAGTACGCAAGTTCGTCAAGTTTCGCCAGCGTGCCCGTGTCTTGATCCGCGTGTCGTTTCGCAGCCCGGACGCAGTGTGCGATTTGTCGCGCAAGTTCGGCTGCGAGCCGCAAGCGGTGCCTTCGTTGCTCGAACTTGCCGCACAACTCGGCATCGAGGTTGCCGGACTCTCGTTCCACGTCGGATCACAGGCTGCCGGGCCTGAAATGTACCTGCGCGCCATCGAAGTGTGCCGCGATTTGATGCTTGCGGCGTCGCATGCTGGACCCACGCTGCGGATCCTCGATATCGGCGGAGGCTTTCCGGTCGACTATGTAGCGTCGGCGATGCCGATCGAGGAATTCTGTGCGCCCATCAATGCGGCACTATCGACCTTGAGCGGCGAGGTGCGGATCATCGCGGAGCCCGGACGCTACATCGCGGCGCCGTCGGCCGTGGCCGTGGCCTCCGTGATGGGCCGGGCGCAACGCGACGGGCGCTGGTGGTATTACGTCGACGATGGCTTGTACGGCTCCTTCAGCGGCCAATTGTTCGACCATGCGCGCTATCCCGTGACGGCTCTCGTGCCACCCGGCGAAACCTTTCCGAGCGTGCTTGCCGGACCCACCTGTGACAGCATCGACGTCATCGACGAACAAATCGAACTCCCGCGGCTGGACGTGGGTGATCTCGTGATGGGCCGTATGATGGGCGCTTACACCTGGGCGACGGCATCGGAATTCAACTTCTTCCCCAAGGCCACGATCCTCGCACTCGATTGCGGCAAGCTTTTGCGCGACCCCGCGTCGGCATGATCACGCGGCGGCGGCTATTGCAGGCAGGTGGCTGCGCGGTGACCGGTGTCGTGGTGGGGAGCGCCATGCCGGTCGACGGCGTGCGACCGCGCCGGCTCGTGCTGCGTCATCTCGTGACGGCCGAGCATCTCGTGGTCGAGGTGGGCGCCGATGGCCTGCCGTCGGCCGCGCGGATGGCGTCGATCGAAACCATCCTGCGCGATCCCCGGACCGGTGAATGCGGCCGCATCGACCCACAGCTGATCCGTCAACTGCTCGACATTGCCGCCGGGTTGGTGGAGTTGCCGGTCTACGATGTGCTCGATGCCTATCGTTCGCCCGGGCGGTCTGCCGGGGCCGGTTTGCACCACCAAGGCCGAGCGATCGATTTATGCTTGTCCGGCATTAGCGGCGCTGACCTGGCTGCCCGCGCGGCGGCTCATGGTCGCGGTGGAGTGGGCTTCTATCGCAGCGCCGATTTCGTGCATCTGGATACCGGCGCACCGCGTCGCTGGCAGGGTTGATGCGGGTCGTCGCTGCGCCGCCGACGGCGATTCATCGCATGGTCGAACTATGCCGCGCCGATGCCCATCCTGGGCGTGTCGCGAGACTCGATTCTGGATGGGTCGTCATGGCGGAGCGACAAGTTCTGCCCGGTTATTGCCTCTTGTTGCCCGATCCGGTCGTCCCTGATCTGAATGCGCTACTGGCGGTCGCGCGGACGGGGTTCCTCGCGGATATGGCGCGCATCGGCGATGCTCTGCTCGCCGTGACCGGCGCGATTCGTGTCAACTACGCCATGTTTGGCAACCACGAACCGGCGCTGCACGCGCACGTGTTTCCGCGGCAGAGCACCGAACCCGAGGGCATACGCACCGCGCAGCCGTGGGCACTCGACTGGGCAGCAGCGCCGACGTTCTCGGAGATCCTGCATGGGGAGTTGCGCCGAGCGCTCGCAGCCGAACTGGCAACGTCACGGCGCTGACGCGTCAGCGCATTACGACACGATCCGGCGGTTCGGGCCTATGGGGCCGGAGCGACGCTTTGCCTAGGCTCTCCGCTCGGAACCCTAAGCAACCCAACGCAGGAGAACCCCATGTCCATATTCGATAAGGTCGTTGCAGCCGTCACGCCGCCGGAAAGCGAACAAGCCCGCGCCGAGGCTCGCGCGAAGGCGCACTCCGCGGCGGACGCCGGGGACTGGTTGTCGCTCGTGCTCGAGCATCACGCACAGATCGAGGCGGCTTTCGAGGCCGTCATCGCGGCGCGCGAGCCTGCGTCACGCACGAGCGCGCAGAAACGTCTCGCCATCATACTCACCGGTCATTCAAATGCCGAGGAGTCCGTGTTGTACCCCGCACTCGCGGCGCAGGCCGACGAGAAGGGGCACGCGACGATGGCTTATACGCAGCAGGCAGGCGCGAAGCTCGAGATGGCTGAGCTCGAGAATCTCCCGCCCATGAGCCAGGACTACATCGACAAACTCGAGCACATCCGCGGTGCCGTGGCGCACCATGTCTACGAGGAAGAGGGAACTTGGTTCCTGGAGATCAAGGAGAAAGTGCCGGCGGAGGCACAGGCGAAACTGACCAAACGATATAAGGAGGAGTTCGAACGCTACGTCGGTGCCGGCAGCGATACGGCGTGGAAGGAACCCGGGCGCCGAACGGCACAGGGCGCGTAGGCTCACCGGGGCGCAGTCACGACTCAGGGGGCGACGGCCGACAGTGCGAGCCAGCGGCTGCGCGAATCCATTACCATAGGCGCATGGGCCTTAGTTCGCGACTGCTGATCTGCCATGACTGTGACACCGTCTATCGAACGGCGGCTCTCGGCCGCGGCGAAGTAGCGCGCTGCGCGCGCTGCGGCGCCGTACTCGCCCGCCATCACCGGCTCGGTCTCGATGCGCTGACGGCGCTCGTCGTCGGCGCGTTGATTCTGTTCATTCAGGGCAACCTGTGGCCGGTTGTCACCTTGGGACTGAACGGCCAGCACAGCAGCACCACGCTATGGGGCATGATCTTGATCATGTGGCAGGATCATGCTGAGGTCGTCTCCGTTATCACTGCCGTCACGCTCTTCTTCTTTCCGCTCGCGAACATGCTCTCACTGGGGTGGCTGCTCTATTTTGGCCGTAGGGGGGAGCTCGCACCCGGCTTTCGCCCCTTGATGCTGCTGTTGCATTACCTCGGTCCGTGGACCATGAGCGAAGTGTTCGTGCTGGGCGCCCTGGTCGCCATGGTCAAGGCAAAGGCGTATTTCGAAGTCTTTCCGGACACTGGCATCTATGCCTATGGCGCGCTGATCTTGTTCATCACCGTGTTGGCCGGCTTCGATTTGCGGCGCCTCTGGGATCTCGTGCCCATTCGCGGCGCATGACGGCACTGTTGCGTGCCGAGCAGCTTGGGCTCATCGGCTGCCAGGTCTGCGGGCTGGTGAGTCGCGCACCGAGCTTTGCCGATCCGGGCTGTTCGCGCTGCGGCTCGGCGCTGCGGCGACGCAAGCCCGCGAGCCTGTCGCGCACCTGGGCATTGCTGTTGGCCGCGTTCATCGTCTACATCCCGGCGAACCTGCTACCGATCATGCGTACGGCGAGCCTGGGCGACGTCGACGACAACACCATTCTGAGCGGCATCGTCGAGCTCTGGGAGAAGGATTCCCAGGCCCTTGCAATCATCGTGTTCTCGGCCAGCATCGTCGTGCCGATGCTGAAGTTTCTCGCTTTGCTCGTGCTGCTGATCTGCGTGCATCGCCGCTCGCATTGGGCGCAACTGCAGCGCTCGAAGCTGTATCGTTTGATAGAGTTGATCGGCCATTGGTCGATGCTCGACGTTTTCGTCGTCGCCTTGCTGACGGCGCTGGTCCGGTTCAATCTCCTCAGTTCCGTGGAGCCCTTGCCCGGCGTCATTTTTTTCGGGCTGACCGTCGTGTTGACGATGTTTGCCTCCCTGAGTTTCGATCCCCGCCTGACCTGGGATCACGAGGAGCCGCATGACCGAGAATGAGCGTCCGAACGAGGGCCTCGACCAGCTACCGCAACCGATCGTCCGGCGCAGGCGCGTGAGCGCTTCGTGGATATGGCTCGTGCCGGCGCTCGCCGCCGTCGTCGGCGCCTCGCTGGTGGTGCGCAGCGCCCTCGAGGCCGGACCGCAGATCACGATCAGTTTTCAAAGCGGCGAAGGGCTGGAGGCGGGCAAGACGCCGGTCAAATACAAGAGCGTCGTGATCGGCATCGTACACAGCCTCGGTTTGAGTCCCGACCGCAACAGCGTCCTCGTCAAAGTCAACTTGCACAACAGCGCGGAGAGTTTCGCCACCGAGAGCACCCGCTTTTGGGTCGTGCGCCCGCGCATCGGCCTCGGCGGGGTGTCCGGCGTGGACACGCTGTTCTCGGGTGCGTTCATCGGCGCCGACATCGGCGATTCCACCGAATCGCGCAAGGAATTCATCGGCCTGGAGAGTCCGCCCTCGGTCACGCACGGCACGCCGGGCAAGAGCTTTCAGCTCCACGCCGGCGATCTCGGCTCCATCGACGTGGGCTCGCCGGTCTACTATCGCCGCATCCAGGTCGGGCACGTCACCTCCTACCAGCTGGACGCGGACGGCAAGAGCGTGTCCTTGCACGTGTTCATCGATGCGCCCAGCGACCGTTTCGTGACGCAAGCCACGCGTTTCTGGAACGCCAGCGGCGTCGACGTCTCACTGGGCGCGAACGGTCTCAAGCTCAACACCGAGTCCCTGGCGACGGTGATCGCCGGCGGCATCGGCTTTCAGGATATGCCCGGACCGCAGGATGACACGCCGGCGCCTGCCGACGCGAGCTTCGTCTTGTTCGGCGACGAGGCGACGGCAATGCGTCCGCCCGATGGCGAGCCAACCTACATCCGGATGCGCTTCGACCAGTCGGTGCGCGGGCTGGGTGTCGATGCACCGGTGGAGTTTCTCGGCATCGATATCGGCCACGTCGTCTCCGTGAATCTAGACTATGACGAGAAGACTGAGCATTTCCCCATCATCGTCGGCGCCGTCATCTATCCGCGGCGGCTCGGGCGGGCGCAGACCAAACTCGCCGCGCTTGCCGCCAAGCACGGCGATGGCGAGGATCTCGCCCAGACCGTCGGGGTACTCGTCGCGCATGGCTTGCGCGCCCAGGCGCGAAACGGCAACCTCTTGACGGGACAGCAGTACATCGGACTCGATTTCGTGCCCGGTGCACCGAAGGCGGCATTCGATCCGGCGGCGAAACCGCTGGAGATTCCCACCGCGCGCGGCAGCTTGAGCCAGTTGCAAGAGCGTTTGGACTCGATCGTCGCCAAGCTGCAAAAGGTGCCGTTCGACAAGATCGGCAATCATCTCGACGAGACCCTGGGTCAATTGAGTTCGACGCTGAAACACGTGAACACGGAGCTGCTGCCGGAGCTGAAGGGCAGCTTGCAGGGCATCAACAAGACGCTCGGCAGCGCCGACAAGGCGCTCGGCAGCGCCGACAAGGCGTTCTCCAGCGATTCACCGTTACAACAGAATCTCGGACTGACACTCGAGGAACTGCAGCGAATGGCCCGTTCCCTGCGGGTCTTCAGCGACTACCTCGCCGCGCATCCGGAAGCCCTGATTCGCGGTCGTCGCGCGGATCCCGCGCCCCGCTCGCCGCCGCCGCCGGCACCGCCACCACCGCCGGCGCAAGGGAGTGGACCATGACGACTTCCCGATCGTTTGCCGCCCTCGCCGTGTTGACGACCTCGCTGGCCGCGTGCTCTTCGGCGCCGATCCGCTACTACACGCTGAGCGCGGATAGTGCTTCGGTGCCAGCTGGCGATCACGCTGATTCGATGCCCTTCGTCCTGACCCGGGTCGGAATACCCGCGGAGGTCGATCAACCGCAATTGGTCGTGCGCGAGGGACCGCAGCGCGTCGATTTGCTCGAGGGCGACCGCTGGATCGCGCCGCTCGGCGACGAGCTGCGCGCAGCCTTGGCGGTCGATCTCGCGCGTGACTTGCCTGGACGGGACGTCACGGGCATGCCGCAGACCACCGGTCGGACGCTGACCATCAAGGTGGACCTGCGGCGTTTCGATTCCGTCCCTGGCGTTCGGGCGGCGATCGCGGCCGCGTGGACGCTGAGCCTGCCCGGCGGCGACGGCAAGGCCGTCGTGCTCGGTTGCAGCACCGAGATCGTCGAGCCGGTCGCCACGTCCGCGGGCCCGGGCTATGATGCGCTGGTGCAAAGTCATCAGCGCGCCCTGGAGAAGTTGGCGGACGCCATCGGAGCCGCGGCCCAAAATCTCGCCCGCTCCGGATCAGTGGTCTGTCCGTGACTCCTTATGTCGTGCAAGAGTCCGATGTGCCGGCCGACACCGTCACAGCAGCCGATCTCCCCACGCTGCGTCTGAAGCGCAACGAGGATCGCCGCCTCCAGGCCGGTCACCTTTGGGTGTTCAGCAACGAGGTCGATACTACTCAGACACCCTTGCCCAAGTTCGCGGCGGGTGATTTGGTGCGTGTACTCGCGCACAACGACCGCGCCCTGGGGCTGGCCTATGTCAACCCGAAGTCTTTGATCTGCGCCCGGCTGCTCGGCACGTGGCAGCCGCCCACTGCCGGGTGGTTCGAGGCGCGGCTGCGTCAGGCCCTCCGCCTGCGAGAGCGTTTGTACGCCACGCCTTTTTATCGACTGATCTACGGTGAATCCGATGGGCTGCCGGGCTTGGTCGTGGACCGTTATGCCGACAGCTGTGTAGTCCAGATCGGCACTGCCGGCATGGAGCGTTACAAGCCCGAGATCCAGCAGGCCTTGGTCGCCGTGCTCGGCACTCGCAGCCTGCTGTTCAAGAACGACAGTGCGGCGCGCGAGCTTGAAGGTCTGCCAAGCTACGTCGAACAGACCTTGGGCGAGAGCGGCGATCTCGAGCCGGCGCTCGTGGTCGAGGACGGACTGCGGTTCCACACCGCATTGCAGGGTGGTCAGAAAACGGGCTGGTTCTTCGACCAGGCCGCGAACCGCCGTGCGCTGGTCAAGTACGTCGCCCGCGGCGCGCGCGTGCTCGATGTCTTCAGTTACGTCGGCGCCTGGGCCGTGCGCGCCGCGGCCGCCGGTGCGACGGATGTTCTGTGCGTCGACAGTTCCGCCGCGGCGCTCGACATGGCAGAGAAAAATGCTCGCGAAAACGGCGTCCGGATCCGGACGAGGCGCGGCGACGCCTTCGACGTCCTGGAGGAACTGGCTCATGAAAAGTCTCAATTCGACGTCGTCGTCGTCGATCCGCCGGCGTTCGCGAAACGCAAGAAAGATGCGCCGAAGGCCCAGGCCGCCTACCGGCGGCTCAACCAACTGGCGATGCAGTTGCTTGGCGCCGACGGCATCCTGGTGTCTTGCTCCTGCTCCTATCATTTGAGCGCCGAAGAGCTGCAGGATGCGATCGGCAAGGCCGCCCGCGGCGCGGGCAAGATGGTGCAGATACTGGAGGCCGGCGGTCAGTCGCCGGATCATCCCGTGCATCCGGCGATCCCCGAGACCCGGTATTTGAAGGCGTACTTTTGCCGCGTCACCGAAGCTTTGAAATAATCGAACGGCGGCAGCGATGCTTACCTACCCACACATCGATCCCATAGCGATTTCCGTCGGCCCGATCTTCGGCATAGGGCCTTTGCGCGTGCATTGGTATGGAATCATGTATTTGATCGGTTTCGTGGCGGCGTGGTTCATCGCGCGCCACCGCGCCCGCCAGCCGGGGTCGACCTGGACGCAACTCGATATCGACGATTTGATCTTCTACAGCGCGATTGGCGTGATCGTCGGCGGTCGAACCGGTTGGTGTCTCGTCTATGGTCACGACGTGATCGCCGAAAATTGGCTCAATGCCTTCCACATCTGGGATGGCGGGATGTCCTTTCATGGCGGCCTCGCCGGCGTGTTGATCGCCGCGATCGTATTCGCCCGCGTCAAGCGCAAGCGTATTGCCGACGTGTTCGATTTTCTGGCGCCGCTGCCGGGCATCGGCCTCATGGCCGGCCGGCTCGGCAATTTCATCAACGGCGAGCTTTGGGGCCGGCCGACCGATCTGCCCTGGGGTTTCGGCGTGCCGGACGCGCAGGGTGTGCTGATCGCGCGTCACCCCTCGCAACTCTACGAGGCCAGCCTCGAGGGCCTGGTGCTGTTCCTGGTTCTCTTGTGGTACACGAGCAAGCCGCGACCGAGACTGGCGCCCACGGGCCTCTTTCTGCTCGTCTATGGTTGCGCGCGTACCCTCGTGGAGTCGGTGCGGCTGCCCGATGCGAACATTGGATATCTCGCCGGCGACTGGCTGACGATGGGCATGCTCCTCACGACGCCGATGATCGTGATCGGTCTCGCCACGATGCTGTACGCCTACCGGCGCAATGCGGTCAGCGGCAATCGCATTGTCGCCGCCGTCGCGCGCGCAGGTGCCGCCAGCTAGCATGCGTCAGTACCTCGATTTCCTGCGCCACATCAGAGACACCGGCGTGCGCAAGGCGGATCGCACCGGTACCGGTACGCTCAGCGTGTTCGGCTATCAGATGCGCTTCGATCTCGCGACGGGTTTCCCGCTCGTGACGACCAAGAAGCTGCACTTGCGCTCCATCATCTACGAACTCCTGTGGTTTCTGCGCGGCGAGACCAACGTGGGATTTCTGCGCGAGCACGGCGTCACGATCTGGGACGAATGGGCCGACGCCAACGGGGAGCTCGGCCCCGTCTACGGCAAACAATGGCGCAACTGGCCAACCGCCGACGGACGCCAGATCGACCAACTCGCCAACGTCGTGCGCCAGTTGCGTGACAATCCCGACTCGCGACGCATCCTCGTCAGCGCCTGGAACGTCGGAGAACTCGATCGCATGGCGCTGCTGCCGTGCCACGCTCTGTTCCAGTTCTACGTCGCTGACGGCAAGCTGTCGTGCCAGCTCTATCAGCGCAGCGCAGATGCCTTTCTCGGCGTACCCTTCAATATCGCCTCCTATGCGCTGCTCACGCAAATGCTCGCCCAGCAGTGCGATCTCTCCCCGGGTGAGTTCATCTGGTCGGGGGGCGACTGCCATTTGTATTTGAATCACCTCGAGCAGGTCGAGGTACAGCTCGGTCGTGCGCCGCTGCCTCCGCCCGTGCTGCAATTCCGGCGCCGGCCACCCAGCCTGTTCGAGTATGCCTTCGACGATTTCGAGATCGTCGGCTACCAGCATCATCCGGCCATCAAGGCCCCCATCGCCGTCTAGGAGTCTATGAAGAAGCCGCCGTCCCGTCGCCGACCCCTGTTCGAAGTCCGGCATTCGCCGATTCACGGTTACGGCGTCTTCGCTCTGCGCCGGATCCGCAAGGGCACGACGATCACCGAGTACATCGGGGACCGGATCACGCATGATGAAGCCGACTCGCGTTATGAAAACAAGGCCGCCGACGACAATCATACGTTCCTCTTCACGGTCGATGCGCGAACGGTGATCGACGGTGGTGTCGGCGGCAACGATGCGCGCTACATCAACCATGGTTGCGATCCGAATTGCGAAAGCTGCACGAGTGAGCGGCGCGTCTTCATCGAGGCCATCCGCACGATTCAAAAGGGCGAGGAACTCGCCTACGATTACCAGATCCAGCGCGATCCGGACGATCCGCCGAACGTCGATGCGATTTTCGCGTGTCGGTGCGGAGCCGCCACCTGTCGGGGCAGCATGCTCGAAGCCGCTAAGAAGCCTCGCAAAAAGGCCAAAGCCAAAGCGAAAGCCAAGGCGAAGGGCGGCGGCAGGGCAAAGGTCAAGCTCAAGGTCGCAGCCAAGGGCGGCAGCGCGCGGCGCGGGCGGACTTCTGGCCGCGGTGGCTGAAGTCCTTGCGCGGGTGGCTGCAACGGTCGCGTTCGAAGGTCTATGCATTCATGACGATTTTCTCGAGGAACCGCTGCGACGGGAACTCATGGACTGCGGCCTGCAGCGCCTAGGGCGGGGTGAATTCGCGCCGGCGCGCATCGGCGGCGAACGGCGAGCCCAGCGCATCGAGGAGGTTCGCGGCGATTCGATCTGCTGGTTGTCGTCGCCCTGCGAGCCCGCCGAACTGCGGCTGCTCGAGATCCTGGAGCAGCTGCGGCTCGCGTTCAATCGCGAGGCGACACTCGGCTTGTTCGAGCTCGAGTTGCATTATGCGCGCTATGCGCCCGGCGCCTCATTCGCCCGGCACCTCGATCAGCCGCAGGGCAGCGAGCTGCGTCAGGTTTCGTTCGCGCTTTATTTGAACACGAGGTGGGAGCCGGCGGACGGCGGGGCATTGCGGATATTCACGGCCGGCGGCGGCTGCCGCGAGATCCTGCCGCTCGGTGGGCGTCTCGTCGTGTTTCGCACGCCCGGCCTCGAGCATGCCGTGCAGCCGGCGCTGCGCGAACGGTGGAGTATCAGCGGTTGGTTTCGCCGGCGGGCATGAGCGCCGCGGAGCGCAGCATGTCGCGCCAGCCGTCGACCGCCGCCGCTGTCGGCGCATTGCGGAACAGGATCTCCAGCCGGCTGTCGCGCCGGTAGCCGCTGTCCTCGCTCGCGAGACCACGGCCGTGGCTTTGAAACGACCAGGAGGGTCCAGGACCCGTGCGCAGCACGCCCTTGACCCGCCGCAAGCTGCCGCGCTGCGCCTCGAGCAGCCACTCGAGTCGCGGTGCCACGACGCTGCGCGAGAAGACCAGGTTCTGCGGCAGTATCCAGCTGACCGCGGTGTCGCCCAAGGCAGCGACACGGCACTCGCGTCCGCTCGCGGCAGCGATGCTGAATGGCTCCTGCACGGACGGCGTCGCCGCCGTCTGCTGCTCCACCAACGAGAACGTCGGTGCGCGGGTGTAGGCCTGCAATGCTTCCTCGGGTAGCGTGCCGTGACTGCAACTGCCGATACAGGGTTTGGCCGGATACTGCGCGGCGACGATGGACGCGAAGGCCGAGCGCGCAGCCGCATCGGCGAGATCCGGTTTGGACAGCAGTAACACATCGGCCGCCTGGATCTGCGACCATTCGTTGCCCTCGCGGCGCGCGTCCAGTCGCACCGCGTCGAGGGGATCGACGAGACAGATCACGCTGTCGAGGCGCAGCGCGCCTTGAGTCTCGTAGAGCGCGAGTTCGTCGACGATCTGGCTTGCATGCGCCGCCCCGCTGGGCTCGATCAGCAGCCGTTCTGGCCGTAGGTGGCGCAGGATATCGCGTATCTGTTTGCCGAACTCGAGTTCCCCGACGCAGCATAGACAGCCCCCCGCGACCAGTCGCACGTCGTAGCGACCCTCGGCCGCTTGGCTCACGGCGAGGGCATCGAGACCGGCTTCGGTGAACTCGTTGAGAATCACCACCCATAATTCTTGCGCCGGCTTGTGCGCCATCAGCCGGCGGATCGTCGTCGTCTTGCCGGCGCCGAAACTGCCGGTGATCAGATGCGTCTTGGCCAGCATGTGTTCAATCCGCGCGGCGCATCGTGCGCCAGGAACGTGCGAGCGATTGGCAGCCGCGCTCTGTCTCGTGGCGCAGCCGGCTGCTAGCGGGGATTCGCGAACCGGCATTCCCGCGGTTCGCCGCTTGGCATGAGTTTTGCTTCATCCGGCTCGTGGATCAGATAGAATGACCGCAGTATATCCGCGAGGGACCGATACAGTATTCGCGAACTCCGTTAATCGAGCTTGAGATCACCTATGCGCTTGCCGTCGCTGAAATTCTTGAAGACCTTCCAGGTCGCGGCCAAGCTGCAAAGCTTCAAAGCGGCCGCCGAGGAGTTGTTCGTCACCCCCTCGGCCGTGAGCCACCAGATCAAGGCTCTCGAGGAGCAATTGGGCGTGACCTTGTTCGAGCGCGGCGCGCGCGGCGTGCGCACCCTTGCGCTCACGGACGCGGGTGCCCACTACCTCGAGCATATCAACGACATCTTCTCCAAGCTCGAGTCGGTCACCGAACAGCTGCAGATTCGCTATGGCCGGACGATCATCCGCTTGAACGTCATGCCGTTCTTCGCCAACGAGATGCTGCTGCCGCGACTGGCCTCGTTCTCGCAGGCGCGAGAAGAGACGGACATCCGCATCGAGACGACGTTTTCGGCACCGAAGACGCACCCTCCCGAGGCGGATCTGTCGATCGTCGTCGGCGCTGGTCCCTGGGAAGGTCTCACCGTGCACGAGTTGTTCGCACAGAGTTTCATCGCCGCCTGTTCGCCGGCCTTTCTCGCCGATAATTCGATCGTGCGGTATGCCGACCTGAACGGTAAGACGCTGCTGGTACACGAGGAACGGCGCGAGGCCTGGGAGCGCTGGGCCGTCGGTCTCGGCATCGAGCCGATCAAACCGAATCGCATCGTGCGGCTCGACACGATGTCGGCAGTCGTGATCGCCGCGGAACAGGGGGTCGGTGTCGCGCTCGTGCCCTCACGGCTCAGCGCGGATCGCTTCCTCGCCGGCGGCCTCGTGAAGCTGTTCGACGCGGAGCTCGCTACGAATGAAAGCTACGTCATTCTGCAGCGTCCCGAGGATCGGGAGCGCGAGGATTTGCAGGAGTTCACGCAATGGATCCTGAACGAATGCCGGGTTGAGCGAAACCGAATGCCCGCTTAGCTTTCGCTCGCGTGAACGAGGCGATGCGTATGACGACGATGACGGACGAGACGGCGGGAGAGCCGGCCGCCGTCGAACTCGTGGTCGCGGTCGCCGAGAACGACGTGATCGGCAGGCATAACCGCCTGCCGTGGCATCTGCCCGCGGACCTGCGCCACTTCCGGCGCATCACGATCGATCATGCGGTGCTCATGGGACGACGGACCCACGAGTCCATCGGCAAAGCCTTGCCGGGGCGTTTGAATCTCGTCCTGAGCCGGACCGAGCGGGCGCTCGCCGCGGGTTGCCGTCGCGTCGCAAGCGTGACTGAGGCGCGCGGCTTCGCGCCTGCCGGCAAGCCGCTGTTCGTGATCGGCGGCGGCGAGGTCTATCGCGAGTGCCTCGCGCTCGCGACCCGCATCCATCTGACGCTCGTGCACACGAAAATCGCGGATGGGGATGCGAGCTTCAGCGGATGGCGCAAGTCGGAGTGGCGCGAGTCGGCGCGTGTCTCCCATCCAGCCGACGCGGAGAACTCGTACGCTTACTCGTTCGTCACACTTGAACGGATCGTCGCGAGCGGCGCGAGTTGACGCCGAATCTCGCGCTCCGCGCGCGCGAAGTCTACGTCCGCGAGTGTTGCTGCGCTCTCGGTCAATTCTTCCAATAGCCGCGCTTGCACTCGACCGCGGGCCAGTGCGGTGGCGTACGGGATTTCATGGTGGAACATGACCATGGAATAGCGCGGTATGAATGCATCGGGGAAGCGCCGCTCCAGTTCGAGTGCGAGTGCGCCGCGCAGGCGGAAGCGGGCGTCGGCCACGTGCTCGCGCATTTCCAGGTAGTTCTCCAGCGCCATGAGCGCGATCGCATCGGTGTTCGGCTTGCGTCGCGCATGAAAGAGTCGAAAGCAGCTCCCCCAGTCCGTTGCCTCGTCCAGGCAGGCATCGAATGCCAGGCAGTCCTCGAGGCAGCAATTCATGCCTTGTCCGTGAAAGGGGACGATCGCGTGCGCCGAATCGCCGACGATTGCGGCCAGGTCGCCGACCGCCCAGGGATCCGCGTACACCGTACCCAAAAAGCCGGTTGGGTGCGCCATGAACTCGGCGACGCGATCCGGCATGAGCGGGACGACATCGGGGAAATTCTCCGCGAGGAAGGCCTCGATCTGCGCGGCTCCCCCGAGCTTCGCAAAGCTGACCGGTCCCGTGTTCGGGAGAAACAGGGTGGCGGTGAAGCTCGCGTCCTCGTTCGGCAGGGCGATCAACATATGCTGGCCGCGCGGCCAGATGTGCAATGCGCTTTTCAGCATGCGGTATTCCCCATCGGCGCCGGCGGGGATCGAGAGTTCCTTGTAACCGTGATCCAATGGCTGCTCGACGGACGCGATCAGACCTGCCGCCTGCATGTCTCGCCGCAGGCGCGAACCCGCACCGTCGCAAGCGAGCAGGGGCTGCATCGGCACGGTCACCATCCGATCGTGGGTGAGGTCACGCAGGTGTGCGACGCCGCTCTTGAAGTCAGCGTCTTCGAGGCGATGTTCGAATATGACCTCAACGCCGCATTGGCGGATCGCAACATCGAGCAGTGCCTGGCCGAGGCGATGACGCGAAATCGAGTAGATCACCTCCGCCGCACGCATCCCATACGGTTGCAGCGAGGTCGTACCCCCAAGATCGTGGATCAGACGTCCCGACATCGGTACGAGCCGTGGCGCAACTTCGTCGAAAACACCGACGCGCCGCAAGGCCGCGATACCCCGGTCGGCGAGCGCCAGGTTGATGGAACGGCCCTCCTCCGGCGGCGCGGCGCGCGGATCGCGGCGGCTCTCGTAGATCGTGACCTCGAGTCCGCGACGGCGCAGCAGGATGGCGAGCAGCGCACCGGTCGGGCCCGCGCCGATGATGCGCACGCGCTCAGTACTCGCGGGCGGTGGCGTCACGCGCGTGCCGCCCGCGTCAGCGCGGCCGCCGCAAACGCGGCGTCACGATAGGAGTTGTACAGAGGCGAAGCCGCGAGCCTCAACACGTCCGGCTCACGCCAATCGCCGACCACGCCGGCGGCGGTCAAGCGGTCGAAACAGCGGCGCGCCGCATCCGGCGAGCGTCGTAGGCGGATGCTCAATTGACAGCCGCGAGCATCCGGATCCCGCGGCGTCACGAGTTCGGCGAGATCGCCGAGGCCCGCTTCGATTTCGCCTTGTAGAAAGCCGGTGAGCGCGATCGATTTGGTGCGCAAACGATCCATGCTGGCGCGCTCGAACAAACCCAAGGAGGCCAACAACGGAGCGGTGGCAAGTATCGGCGGATTGCTCAACTGCCAGCCGGCCGCCCCCGGCATGGGCGCGAAATCCGGGCCCATCGAAAAGCGGGTCGCGCGGTCGTGGCCCCACCAACCGGCGAAACGCGGGAGCGTGTGGTCCTCGGCGTGGCGCTCGTGCACGAAGCAGCCGCCGATCGCCCCGGGCCCGCCGTTCAAATATTTGTAACTGCACCAGACTGCGAAATCCGCTTGCCAGTCGTGCAATTCCAAAGGCGTATTGCCGATCGCATGGGCAAGATCGAAGCCGACCGCGGCGCCCTGGCGCCGCGCGCACTGCGCGAGGGGGCCGAGATCCAAGCGCTGACCCGTGAGATATTGCACGCCCGGCAGCAACACCAGGGCGAGGCGTGAACCAAGCCGTTCGATCGATTCGACCAAGTCCTCGGTACGTAGGTGATCCTCACCCTCGCGCGGCGCCACTTCCAGCAAGTGCTGGGTCGGGTCGAGGCCGTGATAAAGCAGTTGCGAGACCACCGCGTAGCGATCCGACGGGAATGCGCTCTTCTCGATCAAGATGCATTGGCGAGCGCCGCGCGGGCGGAAGAAGCTGACCATCATGAGGTGCAGGTTGACGGTCAGGGAATTCATCGCGACCACTTCACCGGGGAGTGCGCCGGCCAGCGCGGCGAGCGGCGCCGCGAGCCGTTCGTGATAGTCGGCCCAAGGGCGCTCTGCCGACCAATGCCCATCGACGCCGAGGTCGCGCCAATCCTGCAGTTCGCGTTCGATGTCGGCGGCGGCGGACCGGGGTTGCAGCCCGAGCGAATGGCCGCAGAGATAGGTCAGGCGCGCACCTTCGCGATCCTGCGGGTGGTGGAATTCGGCCGCGAGCGGGGCGAGAGGATCGGCCGCATCGAGCGCGTGCGCGGCCGTTGCGGCAGTCACGCGTCCGGCGCCTGCATGACCGTGCCGCAGGATGCGCAGGTGCGACGCGCCTCGCTGCCATAGAAGCGCGCGAAGATGCCCGGCAACTCCGTTTCGATGTTCGCCACCGGGACACGCTCGAGCCCGAGACAATGACCGCAGTGCTCGCAATACCAGGAAAACCCATCCAGTTCCGTCGAGGAGCGACGACGCTCGATGACGATCCCAACCGTCCCCGCGGGTCGGCGCGGCGAATGCGGCACCTCGGCCGGCAGCAGAAATACTTCCCCGGCACGAATCGGAATGTCGACGATCTTGCCGTTCTGGACGGTCTTCAACACGATGTCGCCCACCAATTGCTGAAAGAATTCCTCGCCCGGGTCGTGGTGAAAGTCCTTGCGTGAGTTCGGACCGCCGACGGCCATGACGATCAATTCGCTGTCCTGATAGAGCAGCTTGTTGCCGACCGGTGGCTGCAGCAGTTCGCGATGACGCTCCAGCCACTGTTGCAGATTGAAGGGCGGCGTGATGCGCATGGACGCATTATAGCCGCAGGGCGCAACGCGCATCCCGCCACGCTCACCCGGGCTCGGCCGAGGCCGCGCAGGCAACGGAAATCGGCCGGGCATTCGCGCCGTCCAGGCGCAAGGCCGTCAGCCGCCCCCCCCAGACACAACCGGTGTCCAGGCCGACGACGTCGGCATCGTGATGAAACCCCAAGGTCGACCAATGCCCGAACACGATCCTGGCGCTGCGCCAGCGGGCACCGCCGGCGGCGAACCAGGGCACGAGGCCGGCCGCCGCTTTCTTCGGCGAACCCTTGGCACGCAATGCGAGCCGGCCCTGTGTATCGAGGTAACGCAGCCGGGTAAAGCAGTTGACGATGAATCGCAACCTGTCCAACCCCTGCAAATCCTCGTCCCACAAGTCGGGCTGGTCACCGTACATCTGGCCGAACAGCAGCTCCGGACGGCTGCGCAGAGCACGCTCCAATTCCCGCGCGCAGCCCTGCGCGGTTGCGAGATCCCATTGGGGGGGCAGCCCGGCGTGCAGCAGGGCGAGACGCCGGTCCGAGTCCACGTGCAGCACAGGCCGGCTTAGCAGCCAGTCGATCAAGGCGTCGCGATCCTTGGCCTGCAGCACCGCCTCCAGGGTATCGCCGCTGCGCACGCGTGCACAGCCGAGCGCCACGGCGAGTAAATGCAGATCGTGATTACCGAGAACGACCGTCGCGGCCGTGCCCAACGCGCGGATACGGCGGAGCACGGCGAGCGAGTCCGGCCCCCGATTGACGAGGTCGCCGACGAACCACAGGTGATCGCGATCCTCCGAAAACTCCAAGTCTTCGAGCAGTCGTCCGAGCTCGCGATCGCAGCCTTGGACGTCGCCGATCGCGTAGAGAGCCATCAGCGCGCCCCTAGTGCAGGACCCCAGGCATGGCCAGCCGGAACGGTGCGATCAGGGCGTCGAATTGTTGGCCGCCGTCGGCAACCATCTGGTAGCTGCCCTGCATCGTACCCACGGGGGTCTCGATCACCGCGCCGCTTGAATAACGAAAGCCCTGGCCGGGCTTGAGGTAAGGTTGCTCCCCGACCACCCCGTCGCCGCGCGTCTCCTTCACGTTGCCGTTCGCGTCGGTGATGATCCAATGACGCGTCAGGAGGCGCGCCGGCACGGGGCCGTCGTTACGGATCGTAATCGTGTAGGAAAACACGAAGCGCTTGTCGCGCGGGTCGGATTGCTCTTCGATGTACGAGGTCTCGACTTCGACGCGAATCTTGGGGTTGGCAGGTTCGGCTGTCATCACTGCGATCGTACCCGCCCATGACCGCCCCGTATAGCAGGCGCATCGGCATGGCAGCGATACAGCCGTGCCGCGAGCACACCGAATTGCGCGGGCGCAAGGGTCTCGGGGCGCAAACTTGGATCGATGCCGCAGTCCTCGATTTCCTCGCCGGTGAGCATGCCCTTGAGCCCGTTGCGCAAAGTCTTGCGGCGATGCGAGAAGGCGCTCGTGACGACGCTCCGGAGCATGGGATCGCTGCCGATCGGGAAGCGGGGCGTGGCGCTCGGACGCAGCCGCACCACCGCCGACCAGACCCGTGGCGGCGGCGTAAAGGCGCCAGGACCCACGTCGAACAAAGCTTCGACTTCCGCATATGCTGCGAGCATGACGGTGAGGCGGCCGTAGTCCTTGCCGCCGGGCTGCGCCGTCATGCGCACGACGACCTCTTTTTGCAGCATGAAATGCATGTCCGCGATCGCCGCACGGGACTGCAATAAGTGAAACAGCAGCGGCGTGGAAATGTTGTACGGCAGATTGCCGACGATGCGCAGCGCCGGACCCTCGGCCCGCAAGCTGGCGAAGTCCGTGGCGAGTGCATTCTCCACGCGCACGGTCAGACCGTGCGCGGCGCGGGCATCGGCACGCAGCCCTGCGGCGAGGTCGCGGTCGATCTCGATCGCATCGAGGCGGCGGGCGCGTGCGAGCAAGCCCCAGGTCAAAGCGCCGCGACCGGGACCCACCTCGACCAGATGCTCGCCCGGCGTCGGCGCCACGCTGTCGATGATGCGCGCGATGGTTCCGGGATCGTGCAGGAAGTGCTGACCAAAACGCTTACGAACCGGCATCTGGACTCGTGCGCGCCGTCAACTGGATCGCGAGCGTGAGCGCGGCATGCAGACTGCCTGGATCAGCTTTGCCGGTGCGTGCCAGCGCCAGGGCTGTGCCGTGATCGACACTGGTGCGCACGATGGGCAGGCCCAAGGTCATATTGACGGCGGACCCGAAGCCGACATGCTTGAGCACGGGCAAACCCTGGTCGTGATACATCGCGACGATGGCGTCGGTCTCGGCGAGGAAGCGGGGCGCGAACGCCGTGTCGGCCGGGACCGGTCCGCGCAGATCCATGCCTTCGTCGCGCAACTGGCTCAGGACGGGCTCGATGGTCTCGATTTCCTCGGAGCCAAGGTGACCGCCCTCGCCGGCATGGGGATTCAATCCCAGGACCGCGATGCGCGGGGAGCTCAAGTTGAAATGCCGGCCGAGATCCATGTGCACCACCCTCAAGGTGGCCAGCAGGCGCTCCCGCGTGATCGCTCGCGGCACCTCGACGAGCGGCAAGTGCGTCGTCACGAGGGCGACGCGCAGGTCGCCGGCTACCAGCAGCATCACGGGCAAGGCGGCGCGCGTGCGGCCCGCGAGGTACTCCGTATGGCCGCTGAAGGCATGTCCCGCATCGAGCAGAATGCTCTTTTGCACCGGCGCGGTGACCATGGCTGCAAACTCACCGTTGATGCAGCCGTCGCAGGCGCGGTCCAGCGTTTGCAGCACGTAGCCGGCATTACGCACGTCCAGCCGCCCCGGCACGACCGCCGCGGCGACGGGAATGTGTGCGACCCGCAAGACGCCCGGCGTGTGCCCGAGGGACGGCGCCGAGGCGTGGTAGAGTTCGACGCGCAGCGGCAATCCGAGGCTCTGCGCAGCGGATTCGAGCACGGCGGCATCGCCGGCGACGACCAGTTCGGCGTCCCAAGCTCGTTGCGCGAGTAACACGCAACAATCCGGCCCGATGCCAGCGGGTTCGCCCGCGGTGATGACGATCCGCGGTTTATACACCGCCGGGTGTTTCCGCTGCGCGCGAGCTGCGCACGCCTACATCTTGGATTCGACGAAGGCTTCGTCGCGCAAGCGGCGCAGCCACAATTCTGTTTCCTCGTCCGCCTTGCTCTCGCGGATTTGTGCGAAGGCTCGCTGACGCCGGACGTCTGCCGTGCTGTCGTAGGTACGCGTGCCGAGCATCTGGACGATGTGCCAGCCGTAGCGCGTCTTGAACGGCTGACTGATCTCGTTCGGCTTCAGGTCGGCGATCGCCTTGTCGAATTCGGGCACGAACGTTCCCGGTCCCGTCCAGCCCAAATCCCCGCCGTCGGGGGCGGAACCCGGATCCTGCGAGGTCGTAGAGGCGATGCCGGCGAAGTCCTCGCCGTTCTCGATGCGCTGGCGGATCTTCGCGAGTTTTTCGCGGACCGTGGCATCGTCGTCGAGTTCGTTCGGCTTTAGCAGGATGTGCCGCACGTGGATCTGGTTGATGATCACCTGTGCCTCGCCGCTGCGCCGGTCGTTCAGTTTCACGATGTGGAAGCCGCTCGGCGTGCGGATCGGCTCGCTGACCTCGCCCGGCTTCATCTTGGTCACCATGTCGAGAATGAACTGGGGCAGTTGGGAGCCCTTGCGCCAGCCCAGCTGGCCGCCATCGAGAGCCGTCTGGCTGTTGGAGTTCGCAATCGCAAGCTGACCGAAGTCCTCGCCCTTGGTGGCGCGCGCCGCGATGTCGTCGGCTTTCTTGGTGATTTCCGCGAGCTGTTGCGGACTCGCCGCCGACGGCAGGGACAGGAGTATGTGGGAGACGTTGAATTGATCGTTCGCCGCGGCGCTGTCCTGGCGTTCGAGAAATTGATCGAGTTCGTGCGGCGTGACGATGATGTGGGCGATCACGTCCCGCTGCCGCAGCTCGCTCAAGGTCAGCTCCTTGCGCATCGATTCGCGATACTGTTTGTAGTCGATGCCCTGAGATTGCAGCGTCGTCGGCAGCTGGTCGAATGGAATCTTGTTCCGCGCCGCGATCTCTTGCAGGGCGCCGTTCAGTTGTTCGTCGGAAATCGTGAGCCCGAGGCGCTTGGCCCGCTGCGCCTCGATCTCCTGCAGGATCAGCCGGTCGAGCACTTGCTGGTTGAGTACGTTTTGCGGGGGTAGCGCGACCTTTTGTTCCTGCAGGCGCTTGGTCACGGCTTCGACTTGGGCGTCCAATTCGCTGCGCAGAACCAGGCCATCGTTGACCACCGCGGCGATCCGATCGAGTAGCTCGCCGTGCACGCCAAGATCCCGGGTCTGTGCCTGAGCGGCCTGCCCCAGGAAGCTGGTCGTGCATATAAAAACTAATAAGGTCAGTAACTTACGCATAAGATCCAAGTTTCGCCACTAAGGTATGGAGTCGCCGGCGGAGTATCCGCTAATCGACCGTTCCAGGAAAGCATTCGATGTTTTTCCGACCGAGCTCAGGCCGATAAGTTGCAATTCCAGGGCGATCGACTGACCCAGAGACGGGATCGGGGGATTGGGGTTTTCCGCTGTCGGTGCCCCAGGGCGGCTGTCGACGTAGCGACGCTGGACGATCTGGATGCGCCAACAACAGCTGCGATATTCGAAGCCCGCGACCTGCTCGATCGTCTGTCTGTCCAGGATCGAATAGACGAGCCGGCCGACGGCGCTCCAATGCGCGGCGATCGGCCAGGCGATCGAGCCGTCCCACTGCTCGAAGGTTTCCTTCTGGTAGCGATACGCGAGATTCACGACGTGCTTCGCATCGGGACGATATTGCACCGAGATTTCGGATTTCTCCGTTTGGTTCAAATAGGGATTCCAGACATAGTCCAAGTTCACGGTCCAATTCTTGTAGGCGGTCAGTGACACGTCGCCAACGAGGTCCGAGGCGCCGAACACTTCCCCCGAGGAGCATGGCACGCCCAGTTGCGAAGCAAGGCTCACCTGCTGAACGTTGCTGACCGGCACCGGGCAAGGCAGGCCCACCCGTGGGACCGAAAAATAGCGGATCTGGCCCAGCGTCGCCGCGAGTAACTGCTGGCCGGTGTTTTGTTCGAACACGCGCGTCGTGACCCCCATCCCGAGCTGGTTGGCATCGCTGATGCGGTCATCACCGACGTAACGATTGCTGCGGAACAACTCCGACAGATTGAGGTCGGGGAGCGCCGTGTCGAACACCGGTAGATTGTCCTGATTGCGGTAGGGTACGTAGGTATAAACCAAGCGAGGCTCCAAAGTCTGGCTGGGTTGGCCGTCGGTGCCGGCGTCGCGTTCGAATATCAGCCCGGTATCGACGGTGCCGTAGGGCACGGAGCGGAATGGCGCGCTCTGCACGTGGTCGTTCGAGGGCAGGAAGGCGCCGGCATCGTTGAGGCTGTACTGGGTCAGATGCCAGCCGACCGTCGGCACGAAATAATAACCGGCCTCGCGGTCGACCCAGCGAAACTCGGGCGAGACGTCCATGCGTACTCCGGACGGCTCGGCGAGCGGCTGGCCATTGACCGTGTCGTCGAGGTGGCGCATGAAGTTGACCGCTTCGCTGGCGACCGAGAATTCGAACTTGCTGTCGGCCAGCGGGAACAGCCCCTCGGCGGCGATGCGCGGCACGCGCGAGTAAGGACGCTCGTAGGCGAATACGGTCGTGTCGATGGTCTGGAAGTTCTGCAACTCGCCCTGAACGCGCCAGTAGTCGTCCTCATACTTGAGATCCGCGCGGCGCTGAAGGAATGTGACACTGGTCTCTTCGGATCCGACACCGAAGTCCTCGAAATAGCTGCTGTCGCTGACCGCCGCAACGTCGAGTTCGCCGCGCAGCCCGGATTTGAAATCCGTCGTATTGACGGCATGGAAGAAAAAGCGGTCGTCATTCGCCTGGTTGTCGTTGGGCAGCACATTGGCATCGACTTGGCCGTGCGAGGTCGCGGTCAGATAACGAAACTGGCTTCCTAGTTCGACCCCGCGCGCCGACAGATATTCCGGGCTCAGCGTGAGATCGTAGTTGGGCGCGAGATTGAAATAATAGGCGACGCCCAGCTCGTACCCATTCGTGCCCGAGTGGTCGAGAATTGGCGCGAGCAGGCCCGATTTGCGTTCGGAATCCATGGGGAAGGATAAATACGGCGTGTAGAAGATCGGCACGCCCTTGAACTCGACCCAGGCGCCACGGGCAACGCCCGCGTGAATCACGGTGTCGAGGCTGATCGACGAGGCCTGCAGCATCCAATCCTTGTCGCCGACGGGACAGGTCGTGTAACGCACCTGTTCGAGCCCGATCCTGCCGCCGGGCTGCACGGCGATGTCGGTCGCCGATCCGCGGCCCGCCCGGTCGAGGAATTCGAAGGTCGATCTCTTGAAGTCGCCGCCACCGCCCTGGTCGTAGCTGCCCGACTCGCTCTGCACGCGCAGCAGCGGATCCTCGAAGTCGACGCCGCCGGTGACCGTGACATGGCCGGTCGACTTGGAGTAGGTCGCCGAATCGGCCGTGACGCTGCGATCGTCCTGCTTGACGACCACGTGGCCGTTGAGCACGAGATTCCCGTCCGCGTCCCAAGTAAAGCCGTCGGCATCCATGTTGATCTGATGACCGTCGGCGGCGAGTTCCGCCGGAGCCCGCGGCACATGATGCGGCGGCGCGGGGCACATGTCGCCGGCCCGCGCCCCGGCGGCCGCGAACAGGATGATCAACAGGGAAGCGGCTCGCAAGCAGGAGTCGGTGCGCAATTCGGTCGCCTTGGAGGGTCGTGTCGGCGCCCGCATTATAGTCGGTATACTCGGCGCTGCTTTAGCTTACGCGCGGGATACGGGTGAGACATGACGGCGGCGGCGAACGATTTGCGACTCTCGGTGCTGCGTCGCTGGGTCGAGGACGACCTGGGTTTCACCGCGAGCCTGATCGAGCCGGCCTCGGCGGACGCGAGTTTCCGACGCTACTTCCGGGTCACCCACGCCGGCGAGAGCTATATCGCCATGGATGCACCGCCCGAGAAGGAGGACCTCGGGCCCTTCGTGCGCGTCGCCGCGCTGCTCGCCGACATCGGGCTCAACGTTCCGCTGGTACTCGCGCGCCATCAAGATGACGGCTTGTTGCTCCTCACCGACTTGGGGACGCGGCAATACCTGCCCGCGCTGCTCGCGAATCAGGATGTCGATCGCCTTTATACGGACGCATTCGGCGCGCTCGTCACGCTGCAGACGCGTGGCGCAGCGTTCGTCGAAAAATTACCGCGCTATGACGCTCTGCTGCTCGCTCGCGAGATGGAGCTGCTGCCGGAGTGGTTCCTGGCGCGCCATCTCAGGCTCGAGATCGGCCCGGCCGAACGGGCATTGCTCGATCGGGCCTTCGCGGCCTTGACGAGCGCAGCCCTGGCACAACCGGTGACCTTCGTGCATCGCGACTTCCACTCGCGCAATCTCATGCAGGTCGAGACCGGCAACCCGGGCGTACTCGACTTTCAAGATGCCGTGGCCGGTCCGCTGACCTACGATCTGGTGTCGCTGCTCAAGGACTGTTACGTCGCTTGGGGCCCTGAGCGTGTCCGCCGGTGGGCGCTCACGTTTCGGCAGCGATTGATCGCTGGAGGTGGCTCCGCTGGTGTCGACGAGGACGAGTTCCTGCGCTGGTTCGATCTCATGGGGCTGCAGCGCCACGTGAAGGTTCTGGGTATCTTCTGCCGTCTTTATTACCGTGACGGTAAGTCGCAATATCTGCTCGATTTACCGCGCGTGCTCGATTACGCGATCCTGGCCGCGGCCCGCTATCCGGAAACCGCCGAGTTCGGTGCATACCTCGCCGGGCCCGTCGCGTCGGCCTTTGCCGCCGCGCAGGCGCGAGTCCAGGCGTGACCGTGTCGGGCGAGTCCGCGCCTGCGCGCGCTGCGATGATCCTCGCAGCCGGCCGCGGCGAACGCATGCGGCCGCTGAGCGATGCCACGCCGAAGCCGCTGCTGGTCGTGCGCGGCGAAACCTTGATCGAACGCCAGGTGCGCTCCTGCGCCCGTGCCGGCATCCGCCGCATCGTCGTCAATCTCTCGTGGTTGGGCGCCCAGATTCGCCACACCTTGCACGATGGATCGCGCTACGGCGTCGAGATCCTCTACAGCGACGAAGGATCGGTCGCGCTCGAAACCGCGGGTGGCATCGTGCGTGCGTTGCCGCTGCTCGACGACCCGTTCGTCGTCGTCAACGGCGACATCTACACCGATTATCCGCTGGCTCGGCTGCGGCTCGCGGCGGATGCGGACGCGCATCTGGTGTTGGTCCCCAATCCGCCGCAACATCCCCGCGGCGACTTTGGCTTGCGCGAAGGTCGCGTACTCGCCGAGGCGGCGCAGCGCGTGACCTTCGGATGCATCGCGCTCTACCGACACGCGATGTTCGCCGGTTGCGAGGACGGCGTACGTCCGCTCAAGCCCTTGCTCGTTCGCAGCATGGAGCATGGCCGCTGCACGGGCGAGATGTATCACGGTCTCTGGGAGGACGTCGGCACGCCGGACCGCTTGGCCGCCTTGAACCGCGTTTGAGGCGGGCTTGCGATACAATGGGCAATGTCCGACGTCAAACAGCCGGTCCGCAGCGGCAGCAAATACACGACTCCCCAGGGTCATACTGCGATCAAGGACGGCATCCGCGCGCAGGCCGCCGCCGCGCCGGCGAGCACGCTGCGCAAGCCGCCGTGGCTGCGCGCGACTTTGGCGGGCGGAGCGGGTTACCAGGCCGTCAGGAACATCGTCAAAGAACATCGGCTGAGCACGGTCTGCGAAGAGGCGAAATGCCCGAACATCGGCGAGTGCTGGAACGCTGGGACGGCGACGATCATGTTGATGGGTGCGGTCTGCACGCGCGCCTGCCGATTTTGCGCGGTCGACACCGGTAATCCGCGCGGCTGGCTCGATCCGGAAGAGCCCGACAACGTGGCCCGTTCCGTCGACTTGATGAAGCTGCAATATGTCGTGCTCACCTCCGTCAATCGTGACGACCTGCCCGACGGCGGAGCGGCGCATTATGCGGCCGCGATCCGCGCGATCAAGCGGCGCAGGCCGGGAATCGCGGTCGAGGCGCTGACGCCGGATTTTCAAGGTGTACTCGCGGACGTAGAAACCGTTCTGGATGCGGGTGTCGACGTCTTCGCGCAGAACGTCGAGACGGTCGCCCGCCTCACTCACCCGGTCCGCGATCCGCGCGCGGGGTATGCGCAAACCTTGAACGTGCTGCGCCACGCCAAGGCGTACCGACCCGACGCACTGACGAAAACCAGTTTGATGCTGGGACTCGGAGAATCGGACGCCGAGATCGAGGCCACGATGCAGGATTTGCGCGCCGCGGCCGTCGATATCCTGACGCTCGGCCAGTATCTGCGGCCGACCGTCAATCACCTCGACGTGGCGCGTTTCGTCACGCCGGCGGAATTTGACCGCTACCGGGCCATGGCTTTAGGCAAGGGCTTCCTCGAGTGCGTCTCCGGTCCGCTCGTGCGCTCGAGCTATCGCGCCGAGCAGGCGCTCGCGCGCAACAACGCCGGCCTAAACAATGCGGCAATGGATAGCTGAGCCCCCCGTCATTCGGCGGCTAGGGCGGCAAGACTACGAGCCGACCTGGGCCGCGATGCGGCGCTTCACCGAGGAGCGCGACGAGACGACGCAAGACGAGATCTGGTTCGCGGAACATCCGGCGATTTTCACGCTCGGCTTGAACGCAAGCCGCGAGCACTTGCTGACCCCGGGCGAGATCCCGGTGCTCGGCGTGGATCGCGGTGGCCAGGTGACGTATCACGGACCGGGACAGTTGTTGATCTACCCGCTGATCGATCTGCGTCGGCGCATGTTGGGCGTGCGCAGTCTGGTCGTCGCCCTCGAGCAGGCGGTGATCGCCTACGTCGCCGAACTCGGCATCAAGGCGGTGTCGCGCCGCGATGCTCCGGGCGTTTACGTCGACGGCAAGAAACTCGCCAGTGTCGGCTTGCGTGTGCGGCGCGGCGCCAGTTATCACGGCATCGCGCTCAACGTCGATCTCGATCTCGAACCCTTCCGGCGCATCAACGTTTGCGGTTACCGAGGTCTCGAGGTGACTCGCCTGCGCGACCTCTGCGAGACCCGCGTGGATCTCGAAACAAGCGTTCGTGGGATCGAGCCGCACCTGCTGCGCGAACTTCTATCGCGGCATGAGCTATAGCGCCATCAACACCGCTTTGCAGGCGGTCAACTCGCGATAGATGTCATCGAGCTGCGCGCGGCTTTTCGCCATGACGACATAGGTGATCGCGAGAAAATTGCCGTCGCCGCTGGTCCGCAGGCGGATGTCGCTCTCCGCCAGCGGTCCCGCGTGCCGCTCGACGATGCTCTGGGTGAGAGCGCGCAAATCGCCGTCGCGACGTCCCATGACCTTGATCGGAAACTCGGACGGAAACTCCTGGATCGTCTCGGTGCTCACAGCACGGGCGCTCCCGCCAGTTCGCGCCGGTAGGCTTCGAAGGCCGCGTAGAGGCGCCGAAACGCCGGTCCCGGACGACCGTCGCCGACCACCATGCCGTCGAGCCGTGTCACCGGCAGCACGCCGCGGGTCGAGAAACTCAGCCAGATTTCCGCTGCGCCGCGCAGCGCCGATTCGCTCACGGGACCCACCTCGCTCGGCATCTCGAGGCGCTCCGCCAGTTCCGTGACCACGTCGCGGGTCGTGCCGGGGAGGATGTGAGAGCCGTTTGGCGGGGTATGCAGCGTCCCGGCCCGGATCACGTGCACTGTCGTCGAAGAACCCTCCGTCAACACGCCGTCCTCGAGCAGAATCGTCTCGAAGGCCCCGGCGTCCTGCGCGAGTTTCTTCAGCAGCACGTTGGCGAGCAGGGCCGTAGATTTGATGTCGCGGCGCGCCCAGCGGGTGTCACGCGCCGTCACCGCCGCAACGCCATTTTCGAGCAGCGATTCGGACAAGGGTTCGAGCGGGGACAAATAGGCGAACGAGGTCGGCGCGAGTCCCTCTGGCCACGCATGGTTGCGGCCGAACTCCGCGCCTCGACTCACTTGCAGGTAGAGGTGTACGTCCTTGCCCTCGGCGCTGTTGCGTCCAATGAGTTCGAGGAAAATGGCCACCCAGTCGGCATGGCTCATCGGCGCGGGCATGCGGATGGCGGCGAGGCTGCGCGTCAGGCGATCGAGGTGTTCGCGACAGCGAAATGGCCGGCCACCGTAGATTGGAATGACCTCGTAGACGGCATCGCCGAACAGGAAACCGCGGTCGAGCGGCGAAATCGTCGCGCTCGCGAGCGGCAGGTAGTGTCCATTCAGATAGCAAATCGGCAGCGGCACGCCCATGACCTCAGTTGAACCAGAGTCGGATCGTATCGATCAAGCGGCGCCACCATCCCCCGGCCGGATCGTTCGCGAGCGGATGCACGGGAACCGTCGCCAGGGAGAGTGCGCCGTTCGTGACCAGCAGTTGACCGGTCACCGTGTCGGTCGTCAGAGGAGCGATCAAGCGCGGTTGGAGCTGGACCGCAGTCTTGATGCCGGCCGCCGTGCCGCGCGGCACGGTTACGTACAAGTCGTGCTTGATGCCGAAATCGAGCGGCGAGGTCTGCGCCTTCCACACGCGGCTCGAGGCGAGTTTGTCGCCCGCCTTCGCGACCAGCGGCGTCTCGTAGAACGTGAAGCCGTAGCCCAGCAGCGCGGCACTGGCGTTCTCCCGCGCCTTGAAGCTCGAGGAGCCGAGCACTACCGAGATCAGGCGCATTCCGTCGCGCTGCGCCGAGGTGACCAGGCAAAACCCAGCGGAGTCCGTATGCCCCGTTTTCAGGCCATCGACGCTCGGATCCTTGTCGAGCAGTCCATTGCGGTTTTGTTGCTTGATGCCGTTGTATTCGAATTCGTGCACGGAGAACCATTTGTAATACTGCGGGAAATCGCGGATCAACGCGGCCGCGAGCAGGGACATGTCGCGCGCGGTCGTGTAGTGCTCGGGTGCTGGCAAGCCGGAGCTGTTTTCAAAATGCGTGCCCACCATGCCGAGCCGCTGGGCCGTGCTATTCATCAATTGTGCAAACGTTTCCTCGGTCCCGGCGATGCGCTCCGCGAGCGCGATCGTCGCATCGTTGCCACTCTGCACCACCATCCCCAAAATCAAGGTCTCGACCGGCACGGGTTTCCCTAGTTCGATGAAGCTGCGGGAACCCTCCGACCGCCAAGCGTGTTCGCTCACCGTGACGGGTTCATCTAGTTTGAGCTTACCGGCGCTCAGCTGCTCGAAAACGATGTAGGCCGTCATGAGCTTCGTGAGGCTTGCCGGTTCGAGGCGCGCAACCGCGTCCTTGGCCGCCAGCACTTTGTCGGTATGGAAGTCGATCACGATGTAGGCGCGCGCATCGACGTCCGGCGGCGTTGGAATCGCGGTGTCGGCGCGAACGGCAACCGCGCCCGTGACGGTCAGGAGTAATGCGGCAAACAAGAGACGGAACATGTTCGGCAGGGACCTCGCTGAAAGCTGCTAAGTGTACCGGCGATCAGCAACGGGCAGTAGCCGGTTACGAATCAATCGAGCGCGAGATGTGCGTCGGCGACACCGGCTTGGGCGAGCGCGGCAACGACACGATCGAATTCAGCGACGTCGGGTACGGGGCCGATGCGCACCCGATAGAATTTGCGGCCGCCGACGTCGCTCTCCCGCACGAACACGGTGCCGAATCCGCCACCGCGTAGTTTGCCCGCGAGCCGCTCGGCGTTCGCGGGGTCCGCGAATGCGCCGGCTTGAATGAATAATCCCGTCGCGAGCGGCGCGGGCGGCGGCGGCATGCTGAGCGGCGACAAGCCTGGCGGTGGTGTTGCGAGCGGCAGCGTGGGCGTCGTCGTCGCCGCCGACACCGCGTGCTCAGGCACGCTCGGGTCGATCGCCCGTACTTCGACGAAGGCCGTGCCGTTGCGCAACATGTCGAGCTTCGCCGCCGCCGTGTAGGACAGGTCGATGATCCGGTTGCCGACGAAAGGCCCCCGATCGTTGACGCGGACGACGATGCTGCGGCCGTTTTGCAAATTGGTGACGCGCACGTAGGCCGGCAGCGGCAGCGTCTTGTGGGCCGCGGTCATACCGAACATGTCGTAAGGCTCCCTGGTCGAGGTGCGTTCTTCGTGGAAGCCGGGCCCGTACCAGGACGCGACTCCGCGTTCGACATAGCCGGCGCTGGACGGCAGCACGGTGTAGCGCTTGCCGAACACGTCGTAGAACGGCGGATTCCCGTAGCGGGAGCGCGGCTCGACGCGTGGCACGGCGTCCGGCACGCTGTCCGGCGGGACGGGAGGAATCAGGATCGGGGCCGTCGCGGCGGGCGAGCCAACGGCTTCGGGTGCGCGGTTCGTGGGCGGGCTGGCGCAGGATGCCAAGAGCGCACACAGTGCGCCGAGCGCCGCCGCGACCGGCAAGGGCGCAGCCGCGGCGGGCGTCGCACGCTCGAGCCTCGACCTCCGCCTCAAAACGGCAACCGCGATTTGACGGCGCTGGCGAGATCGTAGACGGCCATGGCGTAGAGCGCACTGTGATTGTAGCGCGTGATCACGTAGAAATTCTCGTAGCCCACGCGCCAGTGGATGCCGTCGCTGCCGTCGGCCGCGATCAACAACGCGGGTGCCGTGACGGGCAGGGCGCTGTCGAAGCGAATCCCGTGCGCGCGCAGCGTGCCGACGGTCTGCGACAAATTGAGCTGGCGGCCGTCGAGGGTCTCGGGGTCGTCCGGCTCGATCGAGGCCTCGCTCAAGACCGGCTCGCCCGGATTCCAGCCATGTTCCTTGAAGTAATTGCCGATGCTCGCGAACACGTCCGGCCAATTGCCCCATAAATCGACATGTCCGTCGTGATCGGCGTCGACGGCATAGCGGCGATAGTTCGACGGCATGAACTGCGGCGCACCCATGGCGCCGGCATAAGAACCGGTCGCAGTCAGCGGATCGATCGCCGCTTCGCGGGTCAACAGAAAAAATTGCTCGAGTTCACCCTGGAAGAACTTCGCGCGCGCTGGATAATCGAAGGCCAGGGTCGTCAAGGCATCGAGCACCCGGTAGCGGCCCGTCAAGCGCCCATAATAAGTCTCGACGCCGAGGATCGCGACCAGGTATTCGGCCGGAACGCCGCTCTGTTCGCTGGCGCGCTCGAGCGCGGCGCGGTGCGCGGTCCAGAAGTCGACGCCTTCCTGGATGCGCTTCTCGTTGACGAAGATCGGACGGTACTCGTACCACAGCTTCGCTCGTTCGGCGGGCCGATTCATGGCCTCCAGGATCGCGGGCTGGATTTGCGCCGCGCGCAGCCACTTGCGCAGCCTGCGCCGGTCGAAGGAATCCTCGCGCACCATGGTCGCGACGAATAGCTCGACTTCCGGCCGGCGTAGGTCGAGCGCCGTCGCGGGCGCCGCCCGTGCGCCCAAGGAGGCCGTCGCCGCGAGGCCGATCGTCGCGACCGACAGCAGCGCGAGTGGACGGCGGTGCGCGCGACGGAGCATAGGCGGGTGACTCCTAGGATCCGATGAGTTTGCGATGAGAATGCAGGGCCATCAGAATCCCGAATCCGGCCAGCAGGGTCACCATCGAGGTTCCGCCGTAGCTGATCAAGGGCAGCGGCACGCCGACCACCGGCAGGATGCCGCTGACCATGCCGGAATTGACGAATACATAGACGAAAAAGCTCAAGGCGATCGCGCCCCCGGTGAGACGGGAGAAGGTATCCTGGCCTTGCATCGCCAGATACAAGGCGCGGCCGATCACGAGCGCATAGAGGGACAGCAGCAGCAGCTGCCCGAGCAAACCGAACTCCTCGCCGATGACCGCGAAGATGAAATCGGTCGAGCGTTCCGGGAGAAAATCGAGCTGCGCCTGGCTGCCGTTCATATAGCCCTTGCCGAACACGCCGCCCGAGCCGATCGCGATCTGGGATTGGATGATGTGATAGCCGGCCCCCAAGGGATCATTCTCGGGGTTGATGAAAGTGAGGATGCGCTGACGCTGATAGTCATGAATGAAGTGCCAGCCGGCCCAGGCGACGAGGACTGCCAAGGGAATCGAGACGACGATGATCCGGATCTGCAGGCCGGCGAGCAGCATCACGATCAAACCCGAAGCGGCAATCAGCAGGGCGGTGCCGAGGTCCGGCTGGGTGACGATCATCGCGGTTGGTATCGCGATCAGAATTCCGAGCACGAGCAAATCCTTGAACGTCAGCGGCAGCGGGCGCTCGTGCATGTACCAGGCGCACATCATCGGCACCGCGAGCTTCATGATCTCGGAAGGCTGGAAACGCATGAAGCCGACATCCAACCAGCGCTGCGCGCCCTTGCCGATGTGACCCGTGAGGTCCACGACCACGAGCAACAAGATGCCGATGACATAGGCGATCGGCGTGAACAGCCGCAGGTACTGCGGCGTCGCCAGGCGTGCGAGCGCGAGCATCGCGGTGATCGCGATCGCGATGTTGCCGAGATGGTGCTCGACCATCTTGACGTTCTGTCCCGAGGCACTGTAGACGACGAGGATTCCTAAGCAGACGATGACCGCGAGCAGGCCGGTGAGCGGACCGTCGAGGCCCAGGGCGCGCAGCGTGCGGCCGCCGGCAGTCAGGGTGCGGCGCGTCCGGGAGGGGGAGAATTCGTCGAAGATCATGCCTTCACAGACCTCGCAGCGAACTCAGCGTTCATGCAGCCGACTCAAGGTCCCGACCAGCGCCGGCCAAATCAGTGCGCCGATGACCGGTGCGAGCCAGCGGCCGAACGAGGTCACGGGGTTGCCGGTCGCGCCGTCGATCCAGAAAAGAATGAATTGGTAGCCCGTGAGCAGAGCGAAGATGGTCAGACACTGCGACAGGACCGAAAAAACCCGCAGCCGCAGGCGCAAATGCGTCGCCCAAGCCGCCATCAACGTGAGCGCGAGCGCGTGCTGGCCGAGCACGGCGCCCTTGATGATATCCAGGGCGAGGCCGCTCACGAAGGCGAGCGTCAGCCCGCCGGCACGGGGCGACTCGATCGACCAATAGAAAACGACGAGCACCAGAAAATCCGGCCGGAATGCATCGATCACTTCCGGCAGCGGCACGATCGCGAGCGTCAGAGCGACGAGCGCCGACAGCGCCATCGGCAGACGTCGGATCCGTTCGGCGCGCATCATGGGATTGCCGCCGCGGCAGGCTTGACGGAGCGGGGCGGCGTCGTTGCCGGTTTGGTCGTCGCCGGCGTCAGCGTGGCTGCCGGCGTCGAACCCACGGCGGGCCACACGAACAGCAGTTCGTGGGCGCGGTCGAGCGCGGCTGCGGGACTGACCTCGACGTCGGCGAGCGACTGTGCCGGATCACGTTTGACTTCGGTGACGGTGCCGACGGGATAGCCCGCCGGAAAGCCGCCGCCCAAGCCGGAAGTCACGAGCAAATCGCCTTTCACGATGTCGGCCGCGGTCGATATGTAGGGCAGCTTGATGTGGCTGACCTCGCCCGTGCCGACTGCGATGGTGCGCAGGCCGTTGCGATTGTCCTGCACCGGGATCGCATGCGCCGCATCGCTGATCAAAATGACTTCGCTCGTCATTTCGTCGACGTGCGCAACCTGCCCGAAAACTCCGCCCGCATCGAGGACAGCCTGACCGACATAGACGCCGTCGTGCGCACCTTTGTCGACCAGCACGCGCTCGCGAAACGCGTCGAGATCGACGTCCATGACGTTGCCCACCAGAAACCGCGCGCCGACGCCGGCCGTGGCGTCGCGTAGCGCTCGTAGACGCCGGCTCTCGGCTTCCAGCGCTTCGTAGCGCTGCAGGCGGAACTGCGCGACGCGCAATTGTTCCTCCAAGCGCGCCTTGTCGGCGCGCAACGCCTCGCGCGTGCTCACGCTCTCACGCAGCCAGGCCCAGCCCTGGAAGGGGCTCGCGACCGCGACCTCCGCGGGGTAGGCGACGATCGAGAGGAGTCGCCGGATTTTACCGAGATTCTCGTAGCGCTTGTCGGCGACCATCAGCGCCACGGCCAGCGCCGCGTACAGAAAGCAGCGAAGCAAGAGTCCCGTAGAGCGAGCCGAAGTGTCGGAACTGCGAAAGGCGACCATTGGGGGGGATTTCGGCTACTCCAATCCGAAGATGCCCGGTCCGTGCTCTTCGGTCAGCTCCAGGATCCGACCGCCGCCGCGGGCCACGCAAGTCAGCGGATCGTCGGCGACGACCACGGGAAGTCCCGTCTCCTCCATCAGGAGTTTGTCGACATCGCGCAGCAGGGCGCCGCCGCCCGTGAGTACGATGCCGCGATCCGCCACGTCCGCGCCGAGTTCGGGCGGCGTCTGCTCGAGTGCTTGTTTGACCGCGCCGACGATGCCTTGCAGCGGTTCTTGCAGCGCCTCGAGGATCTCGTTCGAGTTGAGCGTGAAGCTGCGCGGCACGCCCTCGGATAGATTTCGACCCTTGACCGAGATCTCGCGCACCTGCTGGCCGGGGTAGGCCGAGCCGATCTCCAGTTTGATGCGCTCCGCCGTGGCCTCGCCGATCAGAATGCCGTAGTTGCGTCGTACGTAATTCGTGATGGCCTCGTCGAACTTGTCGCCGCCGATGCGCACGCTCGCGGCATAGACGATGCCGTTCAGCGAGATCACCGCGACTTCCGAAGTGCCGCCGCCGATGTCGAGGACCATCGAACCGCGCGCCTCTTGGACCGGGAGTCCGGCGCCCACGGCCGCCGCCATGGGTTCGGGGACGATGTCCACGCTGCGCGCCCCGGCACCCTCGGCGGACTCTTTGATCGCACGGCGTTCCACCTGGGTCGAGCCAAAGGGCACGCAGACCAGCACGCGCGGGCTCGGACTCAAGAATCGATTGCCATGCACCTTCTTGATGAAGTACTGCAGCATTTTTTCCGTGTACGTGAAGTCGGCGATGACGCCGTCCTTCATCGGCCGCACGGCGGTGATGTGGCCGGGAGTGCGCCCCAGCATATTCTTGGCCTCGACGCCTACGGCGACGATGATTTTACCGCCGCGGGTCGGTTCGTCCTGTACGGCGACGACCGACGGCTCGTTCAATACGATGCCTCGCTCGCGCACGTAGATCAGCGTGTTTGCGGTCCCAAGATCTATTGAGAGGTCATTTGAAAAATAACCTCTAAGTCGTTTGAACATGCGGTGTTTTTCTAATGCGAAGGGGGTAAAAAAAGTTGCGCTAATGTAACAACCGATGGGACTTTCAGCAAGGCAAGGTGTATGATCTTTCGAAGCTTTTTTTGCGCCTTTGCAGCGCACATGACAACCCGAACCCATGAGTCTGACCCGTCAAGAAGTCGAGAAGATCGCGCACCTCGCGCGCTTGTCCATCAGTGATGAAGAGATGCCGGTCTACGTTACCAGTTTGTCGAGCATCGTCGATTTCGTCGCCGAGCTCGCCCGTGCCAATATTGGCGCCGTCACTCCGATGGCGCACCCGCTCGTTGGGCTGCGCCAGCGGCTGCGCAGCGATGCAGTGACCGAAACGGATCAGCACGAGCGCTACCAAGCCAATGCGCCCAGCGTACAAGCGGGCTTGTACGTGGTGCCACGGGTCATCGAATAAGCGTCACGATGTTGCACGATCTTTCCATCGGCGCATTGGCCGATCTATTGAACGAGCGTAAAATCTCGAGTGTCGAGCTGACGCGTCATTTCCTCGCCCGCATCGAGCGCTACGACCCTGTATTGAATACCCTGATCACCGCGACGGGTGACCGGGCGCTGCTCGAGGCGGCTGACGCGGACCGTCGGCTGCGGCGCGGTGAAAGTGGCCCGCTGCTCGGCATCCCGCTCATTCATAAAGATATTTTTTGCACCGATGGCGTACGCACGAGTTGCGGTTCACGCATGCTCGACAATTTCGTCGCGCCCTATGATGCGACGGTCGTGGCGCGGCTGCGCGCCGCCGGCGGCGTGATGCTCGGCAAGGCGAACATGGACGAGTTCGCCATGGGCTCGTCGAATGAAACGAGCTACTACGGACCCGTCAAGAACCCCTGGGATACCAGCAAGGTTCCCGGCGGCTCTTCGGGCGGCTCGGCCGCCGCGACGGCGGCGCGCCTCGCCCCCTATGCGACCGGCACCGATACCGGCGGGTCGATCCGCCAGCCCGCTGCCTTGACCGGGGTCACGGGCATCAAGCCGACTTACGGCCGGGTCTCGCGCTACGGCATCGTCGCTTTCGCTTCTAGCCTGGATCAAGCCGGTGTTTTTGCCCGGTCGGCGGCGGACGCCGCGACGGTGTTGCAGGCCATGGCCGGCTTCGATGAGCGCGATTCGACCAGCGTCGATGTGTCGGTGCCTGACTACCGGGCGGCGCTCGAGCAGCCGCTCGCCGGTCTCAAGATCGGCTTATTGGCGGAATTCTTCGAGGGGCTGGAGGCGCGCAATGGGGCGCTCATCGAGGCCGCGCTCGCGGTGTTCCGGTCGCTGGGCGCCAAGACGGTCGACGTCAGTCTGCCGCACCTGCCGCTGTCGGTGCCGACCTATTACGTCGTGGCGCCGGCCGAGTGCTCTTCGAATCTGTCGCGTTTCGACGGCGTGCGCTTCGGCTACCGCTGCGCCGAGCCCAAGGATCTGATGGATCTTTATAAGCGTTCGCGCGGTGAGGGCTTCGGCGCGGAGGTGAAGCGGCGCATCATGACGGGCACCTATGTGCTATCGGCCGGTTATTTCGACGCCTATTATCTGCAGGCGCAAAAGGCACGGCAGCTGATCACCGACGAGTTCCGCGCTGCCTTTACCGGTGTCGATCTGTTGCTCGGACCCACGACGCCGACGCCGGCGTTTGCGCTCGGCGCGAAGGTCGATGATCCGATCACCATGTATTTGAACGACATTTATACGATCGGCGCGAACCTAGCGGGCTTGCCGGGGCTGTCGATGCCCTGTGGTTTCATAGACGGTTTGCCGATGGGACTGCAATTGATCGGTCCGCATTTCTCCGAAGCGCGGGTCCTCAATGCCGCCCATCAATTTCAACAGGCGACCGATTGGCACATGCAGACGCCGCAAGGGTATGCGTGATGGCTGATTGGGAAGTCGTCATCGGACTCGAGATCCACGCGCAGCTAGCCACCCGCTCGAAGATTTTCTCGGGGGCGGCCACGGCCTATGGCGCCTCGCCTAATTCGCAGGCCAGCCTCGTCGACCTCGCGTATCCCGGGGTCCTGCCCGTGCTCAACGCCGAGGCGGTGCGCATGGCGGTCAAGTTCGGTCTCGCCATCGGTGCGCAGATCGCCACGCGTTCGATCTTCGCCCGCAAGAATTATTTTTATCCCGACCTGCCGAAAGGCTACCAGATCAGTCAATACGAGGAGCCGGTCGTGCAGCGCGGCTCCCTCGCCATCGTGCTCGACGATGGCACGGTCAAGACCGTCGGGATCACGCGCGCCCACTTGGAGGAGGACGCCGGCAAGTCGCTGCACGAAGGACTCGCGAATGCGAGCGGCATCGACTTGAACCGCGCCGGCACTCCCTTGTTAGAAATCGTCTCCGAGCCGGACATGCGTTCCGCCAAGGAGGCGGTCGCTTACATGAAGAAAGTTCATACGCTGGTGCGCTATCTCGAGATCTGCGACGGCAACATGCAAGAAGGCTCGTTCCGCTGCGACGCGAACGTCTCGGTGCGACCGCGCGGCCAGCCGAAGTTCGGCACGCGCGCCGAAATCAAAAACTTGAACTCGTTTCGCTTCGTCGAGAAAGCGATCGGGTACGAGGTCTCGCGGCAAATCGACATCATCGAGAGCGGCGGCAAGGTCATCCAGGAGACGCGGCTCTACGACTCGGACAAGCACGAGACGCGGTCGATGCGCTCCAAGGAGGAGGCCAACGACTATCGCTACTTCCCTGATCCGGACCTGCTGCCGTTGGAAATCGAGGCCGATTTCATCGCCGCCGTGCGCGCGACGCTGCCCGAATTGCCGGACGAGAAGGCGGCGCGGTTCGCCGCCGAGTTTGGCCTTTCGGCGTACGACGCCGGCGTGCTCTCGGCCAGCCGGGAGCTCGGCGCCTATTTCGAGGCGGTGGTCGCGGCGGTCGGCGCGGCGAATGCCAAGCTCGCCGCAAACTGGGTCATGGGCGAATTGTCCAGCGCCCTCAATCGCGACGGGGTCGAGATCGGCTCTGCCAAGGTCACGCCGACCGCGCTCGCCGGGCTGCTCGCGCGCATCTTGGACGACACGATCTCGGGCAAGATCGCCAAGGATGTATTCGAGGCCCTATGGACCGAGGGCGGCGACGCCGACGCAATCATCGCGGCCAAGGGACTGAAGCAGATCACCGACGGCGGCGCGATCGAGGCGGTCATCGCGGCAGTCATGGCCGCCAACCCGAAACAGCTCGCCGACTACCGCGCGGGCAAGGACAAGCTGTTCGGGTTCTTCGTCGGTCAGGTCATGAAAGCGACCCAGGGCAAGGCGAATCCGGCCCAACTCAACGAACTGCTCAAACAGAAGCTCGGCTCGGAGCCTGGCCCCTAGCAATGTGTCGTCGGGCTTAAGCTGTGGACGATCGCGACTCCCTGCATCGTTTTCTATTCGAGGGTTATCCGATTCGAGGTCAATTGGTGCACCTCGATGCATCGTGGCGCGCCCTGATCGAGCACCGGACCTATCCTGCTGATCTGCGCGATCGCCTCGGCGAGGCCGTCGCCGCATCGGTGCTGCTTGCCGCGACGATCAAATTCGAGGGGGTTCTGTCCTTGCAACTGCAGGGTGACGGACCGGTGCATCTGTTGCTTGCACAATGCACCAGCGGGCTCGGCGTGCGCGGACTTGCGCGATATCGAGAGGCCGATGCTGCCGCGAATGCCGTGGGTTTCATCGAGATGCTGGGCTCGGGCAATCTGACCGTGACGCTCGAGACGGACGACCAGTCGCAGCGCTATCAAGGCATCGTCCCGATCACGGGACCGGGTCTCGCCGAATCACTGCAATTGTATTTTGCCAATTCCGAACAGCTGCCGACGCGCCTGTGGTTGTTCGCAAACGGCGAGCGCGCCTGCGGGATGTTGCTGCAGAGACTGCCGCGCGAGGGCGGCACCGGGAGCGCCGAAAGTAGCGTGGCGCCCCACGATGAGCTTACCGTCGACGATGCCTGGCGGCGCGTGCAGCTGATCGGCGATACCTTGACGGCCGACGAGTTGTTGACGCTCGCCGATACCGAGATTCTGCACCGGCTCTTTCACGAGGACGATTTACGCCTCTATGAACCCTCGCCGGTGTTTTTCCGCTGCCGCTGCTCGCGCGAACGCGTCGGCGGCATGCTCCAGGGTCTCGGCGAACGAGAAACCCGCTCGGTCCTTGCGGAGCGCGGTGAGGTCGAGGTGAGTTGCGATTTTTGTAATCGAGCCTATGTCTTCGATGCAGTCGACGTCGAACAGTTATTCAAGCCGGCCATACCGGGTGTCAGCGGCAGTTCGGTGCACTGAGGCCGCCGCAGTGGCGGTGGCACTCCTTGCGCTATACCTTGGTGCGAACGCTGCACACGCAGCGCAGGCAGCGGTCGTGACCCCCGCTGTCGCGGATGCGCCCGCTGTCGCGGATGCGCCCTTCTACGCGAATGATTTCGAGCTGCAGCCGAAGGCGCGTACCTTGAGTGAACTCGGTCGCGTCTTGTTCTTCGATCCTTCCTTGTCGGCCTCCGGGAAACTGGCGTGTGCGAGTTGCCATGACCCAGCGAGCCATTTCGGGCCGCCGAACGGGTTGTCGGTGCAACGCGGCGGTGCTTACCGCGATCGCGAGGGCATGCGTGCCGCGCAATCCCTCATGTACACGCAGACCGTGCCGCCATTCACCGAACACTATTCCGACGACGAGGACGACGACAGCATCGATCAAGGTCCGGTCGGCGGCCGCACCTGGGACGGTCGGGCGCAATCGGCCCACGAGCAGGCGCTCGAGCCGCTCTTGTCGCCGCTGGAGATGGCGAATCACGACAAACACGCGATTGCCACCCGGCTGCGCAAGACGGCGAATTTCGAGCGATTCACGGCCGCGTTTGGCAAACGCGGCATGGACGACGATGCGCGCCTGTTGCGTGCGGCCTTGATGGCGCTCGAGACCTTTCAGCAGGAGCCCGCGCTGTTCTATCCCTACACCAGCAAGTACGACGCCTGGCTGCGGCATCAGGTCGGGCTCAGCCCACAGGAACTGCGCGGTCTCGCGGTCTTCAACGATCCGACCAAAGGCAACTGCGCGCGCTGCCATCCGAGCGGGATCACGGAGAGCGGGTTGCCGCAATTCACCGATTACGGTTATGCCGCACTCGGCGTGCCCCGCAACCGCGCGCTGCCGGCGAATCGGGACCCGCATTACTACGATCTCGGACTCTGCGGTCCGCTGCGCCGGGATCTTGCCGACAAGAAGCAATACTGCGGCATGTTTCGCACGCCGTCGCTGCGCAACGTGGCGACCCGTCGGGCTTTCTTTCACAATGGCGTCTATCACCGTCTCATCGACGTACTCGAATTCTACGCCGCACGGGATACGGATCCCGGTCGGTTCTATCCGCGCGGCCGCGACGGCAACGTGCAAGAGTTCGACGATTTGCCGGGGGCCTACCGCGCGAACGTGGATCGCCTGCCGCCGTTCGATCGGCGGCCCGGCCAAGCACCGTCGCTCGATCAGCGAGACGTCGCCGATTTGCTGGCCTTTCTCGAGACGCTGACCGACGGCTACACCGCCTCGGGCGCGGCGACCGGAGGCGGCCGTTAAGCCGTCTCCAGTCGCAGCGCTGCAGCGTAAAGTCCTTAGAACTGCGGCAGTAGCACGCTGTCGATCAGATAGATCACCCCATTCGATGCCTGGATCGGCGCGGCCGTGACCTTGGAGTTGTTGATCGTGGTCGTCAAGCCGGAGGCGTCGTATTTAAAGAAGGGAAATACTTTCTCGCCTTCCACGGTGAAGAAGGGCGTGGGGCTCAAGGCCGCCGACGAACTCGCGACGTGATAGAGCAGAACCTCCTTCAGCACTTTGGGGTTCGCGAGCAGGTAATCGAGCAAGCCCTTGGGCAGCTTGGCGAAGGCCTCGTTGCTCGGGGCGAACACGATGAACGGCCCCTTGCCCTCCAGCGTCGTCACCAAGTCGGCATCGGACAAGGCCGTGACCAGGGTCGACAAATCGGGATCCGCGCTCGCGATCTGCACGATCGTCTCTTGCGAAGTACTCGTATCCGGCGTGGCGGCGAGGCTCAGCGTGCCCGTGAGCAGCAGAGCGAGGGCGGTCAAAACGGGAACAGCGTGCTTGGTCATTTTTTTCTCCTGAGTGAATGTCTGAATCCGAACCGGCACCGGTTCGGCGCTTGTCGAGGAGTCTCGTGATTCCCCATGCGACCGTTCGCTCGAGATTCGAATTTAGATTCAACTCCACGACGATCGGCGGGGTTCAAGTGGTGTTGGCGATCGCGGCAATGCGCTCGCGGTCGGACACGACGACGCCCCCGCGCCGTTCGATCGTGACGGCGAACATCAGCGGTACGCCGATCGGCAACTTCGCCTTGATCGGAATTACGTCCCCGTCCTTCCTGCCGGTCACGTCGAATACGCCGCCATCAACCGGATAGCGTGCATCGCGGGTCGCATCGAAGATCCAGAGTTGGTATTGCTCGGCGTTCGGTTCATTGCGCCGCAAGCCGACGAAGCGCATGTAACCGGATTGCGAGGCGGGATCCCAGACTATGTCGCCGGAGACCTGCAGTCCCGCCGGGTCGCCGCCCGGGCGCCACGCGCGTTGCAGAAGGTGCGGATTTGCTGCGAGCATGTTGGCGCGATCACGTGCGGGGTCGGGGATCGCGGAAGTTGCACCGCTTGCACCGCTTGCAACGCTTGCCACGGGCTGCGGAAGACCCGTGTCGGCGGTGGACTTGACGGTTTGCTGGGCGAGCGGGGGTAATGGAGGCGCAATCGGGGGCGACGAGCGCTCCAGCCAAGTCGGGATCGCGGCAGCGAGACAGGCCGCGGCCGCGAGCCACCCAGCCATCGTCTGCCAGCGTCCCCGATGCGTGCCATGCGTCGCCGTCGGTGGCTCGTGCCGCTGCACGCTGAACATTTCGATGCCGTCGTCGAGCAGTCGCCGCTGCAAGCTCGCCGGCATCGGTTCCGCGCCGATACCGGTCGCCAGATGCAGCGCAGCCGCCGCCCGCTCGAGATCCCCCGCATCGAAATCCGGATAGCGTCCCTTGAGACGCCGGTATTCCAAAGCGTCTTCATCGGACAGCGTGCCGAGCAGCCGATCGACGGCGAGATCGCTGAGCCTTTCTAGGTCGCGCGTGGAATCGCTCATGCGCGATCCTCGTCCGCGATCGGACAGTCGGTATTAGGAGTCACCAGGGCGCGCATGCGCGCAATGCCACGGCGCAACATAGTCTTGACCGTACCCACGGGTAGGCCGGTGCTCGAGGCGATCTCTGCGTGCGACATGCCATGCGCGAGCGATAGCGCAATCACGCGTTGTTGCAGTTCGGGCAGTCGGGCCAGCAATTGGCGCGCCTCATCCACTTCGACCTCGCGCTCGGCACGATTGGTCGAAGGCCCTTCGTGCTCCCAGGTCTCGTCGAGGGGAATCTCGGCGCGCAACCGCCATTTGCAACCGCGCAGGCGATCGATCAGCGTGCGCCGCGCCAGCACGGCCACGAAGACTTTTTCGGATCCGAGCTTGCGGTCGAAGCGTCCGGCGTGGCGCCAAATATCCAGGAAAATATCCTGCACGGCATCCTCCGCATCGGCCGGTGTCGGTGACAAGCGCCGTGCTATGGACCATACGATCGGTCCATAACGGCGAATACAACGCTGCACGGCGAGGCGCTCGCCGGCGGCCACGCGTGGCAATAGCGGCTCATCCGAGTCGTCGATCAGCGAGCCCATCGAAGCGTCCCTGCCATCCATTGATCCGACTGTTCGCCCGCGCGAGGATTTTGGATTCATTCGAGAGCGAAATCGCGGAGCGACGAGATCCGGGTGCTACAGGCACGGTTCACCGTACCCCGCCCAATCCGAAGATCGTCAGTTGGCCATAGGAAACCACGTAGACGCGGCCATTCGCAACCGTCGGCGGCGCATTGTTGCTCTCGCCTCCGCCGTTCGCGCCGTAGAACCAACTGCCCGCGGGCGCGAGATAAAGCAGCGGCAGTACGCCGTTGACTGGTGTCGCCTGGAAGGCCATCAGGTTCAGATTGACGCCCGCAGTGCCCCAGGAGAGGGGCCGCGGTACCACCCAGATGATCGCGTCGCTCGTGCCGTCGGAGGACACGGACGTTACGGCCCCTGGAGACGGGCCGCCCGGCATTTGCGCAGTTCCTTGCTGGGTCAGTCCGGGATAGGCGCCGGTTTGCCAACTGAATACCCGCAAAGACTGATTACCCGAGCTCACGAGGCGATCCTCACCATCATTGAAATAGCTCAGGGAGCACCAGCAGGGATCGGCGATCGTGCTCGTGACCAGCGCCGCGTCGTTCTCGCCGCCGAGGTCGTCGCGATTGAAGACGCGCAACAGTCCATCCTTGGAGAGAATTGCGCCGACCCGTTTGTTCGAATTCGGCAGCAAGAGAACCCCGCCGGACCCGACATCGGTGTCGTTGATGTCGTAGCTTTCCTCGGCTTCGGGCGTGTATAGGCTCAAGAGCTGCCCATCGGTGGGGGCGATCTTGACGACGCTTTCCTGAATGTCGTTGATGCCATCATAACTGCCGGGATCGGAATTTCCCGTGCTGAAATACACGTCGCCGTTTTCATCCGCGGCCGGCCCTGCGCCCGACATCCACACGGAGGCGAGGAACACACCATCCACCGACGTGCCGAGCTTGTCGAGCACGTCGATACCCGAAGTGTTCAGTGCCAGAGTTGCTGCGTCATAGGTCAGGATCCAGCCGCGGGACAGGTTCGCGTACAAGTCGCCGAACGAACCGAAGGCGACCACGATCAGTCCGCCGGTCTCGAGCAGTGCCGGGCGCTGTCGCTGATAGGTGGCGTTGAAGGGGAATACGACGCCATTGTCGAGAGTGACTTGCGCGGCGATCGTCACCGCCGGCACGACGTCACTGAGACTCGTCAAGGACAGCATGTGCAATTGATATTGTGGGCCGCTGGCGGTTTGGACATAGGCGACCACGTACATCACGCCGCGCGTGGTGTCGATGACCGGTGTGCTCGTGATGCCGACATAGGTGATTCCAGAGCCGATCGGATTGGCCACCGCAGCGCCAAGATTGCGTTTTGTCAGGATGCTGACGTGGACCGGATCGATCGCATACACGGTGTTCGCTTCCGTGGCGACGTAAACCACGTCGTGCGTGCCCGCGTTGGGAACGACCAAGGCTTGCGCGTCGACCGATTCATCGAGCGCGATGCTGCCCAGCCGCCCGAAGACCTGCTTGCCGACGAGGTTGCCAACCGTCGCGGGAGTCAGTTGATTTTCCGATGCATTGAGGCCGGTGCGCCAGGTATCGTTGTGTTGGGTCACGACCGCCTGCGCAGTACCCGCTGCCGGGATCGTCGGCGCGATGCTGGCGGCCCCTAAGTTCATCGCGAGGACCCCGACATCGGCGTCGGCCGGCAGCGTCACGCTCTTGACGGTCTTCGCGGCATTGAGCGCGAAACTGTAGCCATAGACGCTCGCCGCCTCCTGATAGCTCGTCGCCTGGCCGCCATCGTGGATGTATGAAAGATAGGCTGCGGTGGACTCGCCGGAGTAATTGGCGGTGCCGCTGACGTTGTGCCACCAGTCGCTCATGCCCTGGGTGAACGTGCTCTTCGTGCCGTCGGTGTAAGTCACGACGAAAGTCTCCGCGGCTACCGATCCGTAGCTGCGGCTGGCGAGTACGTCGAGGCGCCCGAAGTTCCCAGCGGGCAGCGGAACCGTGGTGTTACTCACTGCGTCGTTGACGTCCGGCGCACCGAACGTGAACGTCGAGCCGTTCCAGGTGAGCGTGGCCCCGAGCGCGGTCGCCGAATAGGTGTAGGTTGATGCCCCCTGACCGAAGAGTGCCGTCGGCAGGGCGCTGGCGTCGCTCGCTATCGCAGGTACGTTGAAATAGGGGCCGAGATCGACCGGTACCCAGGTGAGGTCGTAGCAGGCTTTGACGACGCCGTAGTCTGGGTCGCCACCGAAGGAGCTGGGGTTGCAGCCGAGGGAGCCCGTGATTCCTTGTCGATAGGAGTAGCTCGTGCCGGCGCCGTAGTAAACGGTCGCGGTCACGTTGGCGGGCAGCGTGCATGTGCCGAGTTCCCCCGAGCACTGCACGGTGCCTGCCGGCAACGCGTTGACGAAGGCATAACAGGCTTTCACGACGCCGTAATCCGGATCGCCACCGAACGCCGTTTGATTGCAAGCCTGAGTGCCCGTGCGTCCCGTCAAATAGATGAAGTTGCTGCCAGCGCCGTAATAGACCGTCGCCGTCGCGCCCAGCGGCAGCGCGCAGGTCCCGCTCTCGGCGGCGGCGCATAGAACCGCGGCGGCGGGAATTTTATTCGCGACCACGTAACAGGCTTTGACCACCCCGTAGTCAGGGTCGCCGCCGAACGCGGTTTGATTGCAAGCGATCGATCCGCTAACGGATTGTTTGACGAGGAAATGCGTACCGGCGCCGTAGTAAACGCTCGCGGTCGTCCCGGTCGGCAGGACGCAGGTGCCGCTTTCGGCAACCGCGCATTTGAGTGCGCCGCCGGGCAGCGTGGTGGTCGCGCCCACCGCCGACCCCGGCGCCGCCAACGCAAAAACCCACGGCAGCGCGGAGAAAAATCGCACCAAGAGTCGTAGCGTTCGCACTTGGCGGTGTGCGCGCCTCCAGACTCCGCACCCGCTTACGCCGCACCCAGTCGATATTCCCTTCGCTTGCTCGTGACGCAAGGTTTCCCCGTCGAATCGTTGCAGTGGCTCACGTAAATTACTAAATTCTCGAGCGTAGGAGTTTCGTAATTGACAGAATCTGCCGGCATTGCCTGACGTAAGATAACGGACCGACCAGCGGATGCTCGCTGACGAATAACCTACCGAGACCAAGAGGTTGCGAAGATGAAATTGAATGGGACCTGGCTTTGGGGCATGACTTGCACTGGACTCTTCGTGGCCGGTGCGGCTGCGGCGGCGACCCCCGATCACGCGCCGGCCTCCGACCGGCCCGACACCAAGATCGCCGTCGTGCCGGAGCCGACCGAAACGCCGCGCTATCTGCAGGACGAAAAGTCCGTCACCCAGGCCTCGATCCAGGTCGGCGGCCATGCCCTCGCTTATCAGGCCGAAGCCGGCGTCATGGTCGTGCATCTGAAGGATCCCATGGACGAGGACGTGCCGCCTCCCGGGGACCACGGCGCCGCGCCGCCTCCGCCGCAACCGCCCGAAGCTAGCATGTCCTACGTTGCCTACTTCAAGGGCGACAAAGAGGATCCCCATCGTCCCATTACGTTTCTCTATAACGGTGGTCCGGGTTCCTCGACCGTCTGGCTGCACATGGGTGCATTCGGTCCGAAGCGGGTCGTGACCGCCGACGATGCCCACAGCGCCGCGGCTCCGTATCGGGTGATCGACAACGAATATAGCCTGCTCGACGCCAGCGACTTGGTGTTCATCGACGCACCCGGCACGGGCTTCGGTCATTTGCGCGGCAACGACAAGGAGAAGTCCTTCTTCGGCGTCGATCAAGACGGCCACGCGTTCGCCAATTTCATCACCGAATTCTTGTCGCGACACGGGCGCTGGAATTCGCCGAAGTATCTGTTCGGCGAGAGCTATGGCACGACGCGCTCGGCGGTCGTCGCCTACATCCTCGAGAGCGAAAAGGCGGTGGACCTGAACGGCGTGATCCTGCTGTCGCAGATCCTGAACTTCGACAACAGCGTCGATGCGCCGCAGTTCAATCCCGGTATCGATCTGCCGTATGCCCTAGCGCTGCCGACCTATGCGGCGACGGCGTGGTACCACCACAAGTTGCCGTCTGCGCCACCTGAGCTCCCGCCGCTGCTGCGCGAAGTCGAGAGCTTTGCGCTCGGCGACTACACCCAAGCCCTGCTCGCCGGCGCGACCTTGGACCCGGTGCGCAAGACGGCGATCGCGGCGAAGCTGCACGACTACACGGGGCTTCCCGTCGACTACATAATGCGTGCGAATCTGCGCATCAACGGTGGTGAATTCGAGAAGAATCTGCTCGGCAGCGAAACCACTGCCGGTCGCCTCGACACACGTTTCTCGGGACCTACGATCGATCCGATGAGCAAGGAAGCAGATTACGATCCGCAGTCCGCGGCGATTTCCTCCGCCTACGTCTCGGCGTTCAACGACTACGTTCGGACGGCTCTCAAGTTCGGCGAGCACAAGACCTTCAAGCCGGAAGTCTTCAGCGATCTGAAATGGGATTTCGGGCATCAACCGCCCGGGATACCGATGAAGATCCCGGGCCCCACGAACGTGATGCCGGACCTCGCCGTCACGATGCAGGAAAATCCCAATCTCAAGGTGCAGCTGAACGGCGGCTATTACGATCTCGCGACTCCTTATTTCGCGGCCGTGTACGAATTGCGGCAGCTGCCGATCCAGGCCGCCCTACAGGCGAACATCGAATCGCATTTCTATCAGTCGGGGCACATGGTCTACGCCCACGAGCCCGCTTTGAAGGAGCTGCACGCTAACGTCGCGGGCTTCATCGAGAAGACCCGCAACGGGGGGTCGAAGTAATCGTCCTAGGCCTGCGTCCGCTGCGGTGTGAGGCGGTAGTCGGAAAAAGCTCAGCGGGCTACCGTGACGTCCATATGGGCGGCCGGATAGACTCCGCGCAAGGCCAATACCGAATAGTTGCTGAACGTATTGCCGCCGATGAGCTTACCGATGAGGCCATGCGCGCTGGTATAGAGCGTCACCCCTGATGTTCCGAAGCTGATCTGCGGAAACAGGGTCTGCTGTCTCATTTGAGCGAGGCCGGATCGAGTCCGGGGGGCAAACCACCAGTTGGCGAGGAATACCGTCGCCGAATTCGCCGGCGGCGCGGTTTCGGGTCCATAAATCGTATACGGGGTTAAACCGGGCGTGCCGGCCGTGACATAGAGGTTGCCATTGGTCGTCGTTGAGCCGCTGTACTCATAGGATAGTTGCGGATCGTACTGCGCAGGCAATCCCGCTTCGCAAAATGCGGCCACGAGGGCCAAGTTGTTACTGACGTAGACGAGCGTGTAATTATTGATGTCGCCCGTCCCATCGGGCGCGATGATGTTGATTCCGATCTGTGAGAGCACGGTGGCGTGGCCGGAATCTCCGTTCACTTTCGCTTTATCGCAACTGGTCGCCCGGACGACGATATTCGCCATGCCGTTTACGGTCGCGATGCTGTATCCGGTTGGAACCAGGGGTGTGGCCTCCGTCAAGGATACCGGCCCCTCGCCGGCGAACTCCGAACAATTGACGAAATCAACGGTGAAGTCTCTATCGGAGTCTGCCTCGGCATGCGATGCAGCCATCGTTGCAAGGATCAAGAGCATTAAGATCGTGGGGATGCGCATGGTGATGAATCTCAACTGCCAGGGTTGGTAAGAACGAGCCGACGTTTTCTCTGACTGCTCCATAAAACGTAATTGCGCAGCCATTTGGTACATCGGAGGCAATTATTATCGTGGCCACGAAGCTGAGGCGGCCGCGGCCTTAGGTATCGCAGTAAGGTCGCAACTTGTGTCAGGCCCCTGACAGAACCCCCGGGCGCGGCGGCGCAGACTCTCCCTCGACGACCAAGCAAACACTTTCGAGCCAACCAATTTCGAGGAGACCATCATGAAGAACTTTGCCCCCATCCAGAAAAACGCCTTTCGTATCGCCTTCGCGAGCCTCGCCGTCTGCGCCGCGCTCAGCACGGTCGCCCGCGCCGATGAAGCGCGCGAGCTGCGAGTCGGCTACGCCGATTTGAACGTCAATTCCGAAGCCGGCGCGGCCGTGCTGTTCCAGCGCATCCGCCATGCGGCCGATCGGGTCTGCGAATTGCCCGGCACGCGCGATCTTGGTCAGCTTGCCGCCGTCAAGAGCTGCACCGACCACGCGATTGCAACCGCGGTCGAAGCGGTCAAAGCGCCCGCGCTGACCCGGGTCTACGATGCCAAGTTCGGCGTCCTGCCGGCTGTCACGGTGCTCGCGTCGCGTTGAGGCGACCCGAGCTGAGTTGTGATCCCCGGCCGCATCCTAAGAAATGCGGCCGGGATCGGCCTTGGAGGCCGGGATCGCCCTTGGAGCGGAAGGCATCCCATATGGACTCCGGGCGCAGTTCGCGCCGCACGAGTTCACCAAAAAAAATGATCCCATGGACGATGACCATATCCGCTGCGACGTGGCGTCCGCGGTGGTCGGCATGCGGTAGCCGCCGCGGCGATTTTGCTTTACAGCATGGATCCGGGTGGGTACTGTCATTTTCAGTTCGAGGTGCCCGGCATGTTGAATCGCTATTTCGGTCTCGATGCCAACGGCACATCCGTGCGCACGGAGCTTTTCGCGGGTCTGACGACCTTCCTGACGATGGCATACATCGTCGTCGTGAATCCCTTGATCCTCGGTGCTGCCGGAATGCCGGTTGCCGGCGTCGCTGCTGCAACCTGCCTCGCCGCCGGCTTCGGCTGCATCCTCATGGGACTCATCTCCAATTATCCGCTCGCGCTTGCGCCCGGCATGGGTCTCAATGCCTACTTCACGTACACGGTGGTCCTCGGGATGGGTTTGCCTTGGCAGACCGCTCTAGGGTGCGTATTTTTGTCCGGAACCGCATTTCTGCTCCTGACTCTGGCCGGCGTGCGCCAACTCATCATCAGCGCCGTGCCACGCTCGCTGTTCGCGGCGGTTGGGGGCGGTATCGGTTTGTTCATTGCGTTCATCGGGCTGAGGGATGCCGGCATCGTCGTCGCCAAACCCGGAACCGTGGTGGGTCTCGGTAAGCTCACGGACCCAACGGCTGCCGTCGCCGTGCTCGGATTGCTCCTGATTGCGGCGCTTCAAACGCTCAAGGTGCGAGCGGCGATGCTGATAGGCATCATTTTGACATCATTGCTTGCTTGGGCACTCGGTCTCGCACATTTCCAACCCGGCGCCTACACGCTCGCAGACTTGTCGAGCACGGCGTTCAAGCTGGACATACCCGCCGCATTGACGCTCAAAGGCGGCGTCGGTCTGTCGCTGCTCGAGATCGTTCTCGTGTTTCTGTTCGTCGACCTGTTCGACAACGTCGGTACGCTCGTAGCGGTAACGAAGCGCGCGGGCTTGGTCGCGGCCGATGGGTCGATTCCCCGCTTGAATCGGATACTGCTCGCCGATTCCGCCTCGGTGCTGGTCGGCGCCGTCGTCGGCACGAGCCCCGTGACCAGTTATATCGAAAGTGCGGCCGGGGTCGCGGTCGGTGGCCGGACCGGCCTCACCAGCATCGTCGTCGGTTGCTTGTTTCTGTGCACGCTGTTCTTCGCGCCCTTGGTGCAGGCCGTTCCCGCCGCGGCCACGGCGCCGGCGCTGATCCTGATCGGCGCCTTGATGATGGGAGCGCTCGCCGAAATAGAATGGTCGGACCCGGGAGCGGCAATCCCCGCCTTTCTGACGGTGATCATCATTCCCTTGAGTTACTCGATCGCCAACGGCCTGGCATTCGGCATCACTAGCCATGCGGCATTGAAGCTCGTTCGCGGACAGGCGCGCCTCGGCGATTGGCTCGTGTACGTGCTCGCGGCGCTATGCATCGTGCGTTTCATCTATCTTGCGGGTTGACGAGTGGCTTACACCTAATCGTCGAGTCCCAGCCCACTCAAAATCCTGCGTGCATGCTTCTCGACTCGCGCGGCGCGAGTCGTGGATTGCTTTGCTCCGGCGAAATGCAACAAGTACGCTTTTTGCCTTCCGGGGGTGAGCGCGCGAAACGCTTCGGCCAGCGCGGGCTCACGAGCCAATCGTTCTCGAAACTCGTCTGGCATCGCGAATTGTTCGACGGTTCGCATCTCTACCTTGGCGCCGGACCTCTCAACTGCGATGGCCTCCTTGATATAGACCTTGATTGCCGCCCTCTGCCGCACGATATCCGCAATGGAGGAGAACCGGATTTGGCGCGCCGCCTGCACATTCTTGGTTTGCTGAATGAGAATGCCCTTGGGGTCCTTGAGCAGAGCACCTTTCATGAAAAGCAAAGCACAGTAATCCTTGAAGCCATGGATGAGGACCACCTTGTGCCCGTCTAGGTCGTAGCAAGCTTGGCCCCATTTCAGTTCCTCGTTGAGTCGGAACGCGAGGCACAGTTCGCGGAGCGCGGCAAATTCCGCGCTCCAGCGGATCTCTTTGTCATGTATTTTGCTTACGAGTGGATTCATTCTTCCTGGGAGTCGATCTGGATCGTTGCGGGGCATGGTTACCTCTCTTACCGTCTAATGTTCGACATCATACGGCTGACGCTGCTATCCCTGGTATTGCCCGCCCGTGGCGACATCGACCAAGTTTCATACTGAGGTTCAAATTTGTGACGCGCTGCGGTGCCCTAATCCTGTTCGAAATGGTACGAATAGGGCTCAATGGCTTGCGGGCAGTGCTGATGACCTTGAGTAAATCGCTGTTGATTACGGTCGTGATCGCGTCGGGTGCCTACGCGTGGCATCACTCCCATCACGCCGAGGTGAGCGACACGGACGGCGACGAACGTGACGACCGGGTTGGGTTCGTTGAAATAGCGCCTTCGGCGGACGCGCCATCCAATACGGTCGTGATCTTGGCGCCGCAGAATTGCACGTCTGCGCAAGCCAAACGTGCGGACCTCATGGTCGAGCAACTGCGCAAAATGGGTATTCCTGTGACGCGGCTCGACCATTATTCGGTGCAAAATGCCTCCCTGCCGCAGCCAATGATCTGGCGCACCAACGCGGTGTTGACTGGGAAGGTGCCCATCGTCGTGGTCAATGGCATGGCCAAGGCAAACCCGAGGGTCAGTGAAGTTGCCGCGGAGTATCAACGCAGTCATTGAGCGCTGTGCTACGGCGAACCCGCGACTTCGGCCGGTTCGCTCAGGAAACCGCCCGATTGGCGCTGCCAGAGTCCGGCGTAGACGCCTTGCTGGGCGAGCAGCGCGGCATGCGCACCCTCCTCAATGATCTTGCCCCCCTCGATCACCGCGAGCCGGTCCATGCGTGCGATGGTCGAGAGCCGATGCGCGATCGCGATCACCGTCCGTCCCTCCATCAGTTGATCGAGTTGTTCCTGTATCGCGGATTCCACCTCGGAATCGAGAGCCGAGGTGGCTTCGTCCAACACCAGAATGGGTGCATTCTTTAGTATTACCCGGGCAATGGCGATGCGCTGGCGCTGACCGCCCGACAGTTTGACACCCCGCTCGCCGACGTGGGCATCGAAGCCACGCCGACCTTGCCAATCCTCGAGTTGCTCGATGAATTCCAGAGCGTGAGCGCGGCGTGCCGCCTCTATTACCTCCGCCTCTGTGGCCCGAGGTCGTCCATAGCGCAGGTTCTCGCGGATCGACCGATGCAACAGTGAGGTATCCTGGGTCACCATGCCGATCTGTGCGCGCAAACTTTCTTGGGTTACGTTGGCGATGTCTTGGCCATCGATGAGTATGCGGCCGGCCAGCGGGTCGTGGAAGTGCAACAGCAGATTCACGATCGTCGACTTCCCCGCCCCCGAGCGTCCGATCAAGCCCAATCGTTCGCCCGCGGTGATCGAGAGGTCGAAATCGCGCAGCACGCCACCTCGATCGCCTTCCCGTCTGACACGTCCGTAATCAAAGCGGACGTGCTCGAAGCGGACGGCTCCGGCGCTCAAGTGCAGGGGAACGGCCGCAGGTGAATCGGGCATCTGACGGGGCACGGCGATGGAGCGCATGCCATCTTGGACTACACCGATGTTCTCGAAAATACTGGTGATGCTCTGCGCGATCCAGCCCGACATGTTCGAGATTTGCCAGGCCAGAGGCAGTGCCATGGCCACGGTGCTGATCGGCACGCGTCCCGCTTTCCAGGCAAAAATAGCCAGAGCGGCCGTACCGACCATCATGGTGGCGTTCATCAGGGTGAGCGCGAGACTCCATTGGGTGATCAGCCGCTGTTGATGGTGAAATGCGCGCGTGTGCTCATCGACCGCTTCGCGTACGAACTCGTCCTCGTCACGCGCCCTCGCGAACAGCTTCACGGTCAGAATGTTGGTGTAGCTATCGACCACTCGCCCGGTCAGGTTCGAACGCACCTCCGACATGCGCTGCGAACGATCGCGCATGCGGGGGACGACAATTCGCAGTACCGCCGCATAGCAGGCGAACCAGAGCATGATCGGCACAGCGATACGCCAGTCAGCTCGCACCAGCAGCACGATCGCGCTGGTGCCATAGACCAGTATGTACCACACGGCGTTGGTCGTTTGCACGACGCTGTCGCGCAGGCTGGGGCCCGTCTGCATCACCCGGTTTGCGATCCGGCCGGCGAAATCGTTCTGGAAGAAGGTCCAGCTTTGTCGCACCACATGCCAGTGGCTTTGCCAGCGAGTCAGATTGGTCAGACCCGGGGTAAGCGCTTGATTGGTGATCACGGATTGCGCCAGCAGTGCGGTCGGCCGGACGAGGAGCAGCACGGCCGCCATCGCCAGCAGTTGACCACCGGCATCATGGAGGAGGCTCGCGGGGGTTTCGGACGAGACCAGCGCGGTGACACGTCCGATGAAGATGGGAATCGTCGTATCCAGCAATGCCACGGTGAAGCCGGTGGCGAACAGGGCGCCGATCAGCCCCGGTGTCTGGCGCACGAAGTGCCAGTAGAACCGAAGCATTGCGTGCGGGCTGTCGAGCGAAGGCGGTGATGAGTCGGACGGCAGGGCCGTCGGCGCTACCAAACGTTCGAAGAAACTGAACACCTCGACATTGTCCATGATCTTGCCGATGCACCGCAAGGAAAGCGCTCGTGCCGAGTCGGCGCGGGCGGGGATGGGATTCGAGGAATGAGCCGGCCGTTCGCGGCGCGCTTCATTCCCGTGACACGCGGATGCCCTGAGAGCCTAGCTGCCTGAGGATTGGCGGAGTTCCGAAAATGTCTCGTTGCCGATTCCGTAGTCCTGCCAGCCGTTGTAATCGAAGTGCCACCACTCCTCGGGGTACACGGTGAAACCCGCCGTCTCCATTTCGCCGCGTAACAAATCCCGCAGCCAACGCTGGCGGGAGGTGCCGCCGATATAATCGGGATAGGCTCGGCGCGAGAACTCATCGTAGCGGCTGGTCATTTCCTCGGGCTGTCCGGTGCGTAGGCTATAGAGAGTCAGATCCACCGCGCAGCCGCGGTTGTGGCGGGATCCCTTGGCCGGATCGGCCACGAAGATGCGACTCTCAGGCGGGGTCGCATCCCAAAACATCCGGGTGACGAACCACGGCCGATACGCATCGTAGACGAGTATTCCGAACCCCTTGGACCGCAGACTCTTCACCACCCGGCCGAGCGCTTGCGCGGCCGGTCGCTGCAAGAACGCGTCTGCCTCCTCGTAGAGCGGGAAGCCCATGAAATTATTCGTCGATGCGTAGCGAATGTCGAATTTGATGCTCGGCTCGACGGTTGACAGCTCGATGAGATCCATCGGGCGCTTGGGCGTGGCTTCCGCGGGTGGCGCCGCGGCGAGCGCCGCGGTCCGCAATGCCCCGGGATCCGCCTGCAATCCTGCTCGTATGGCTTCGATGGCTTCGGCGCCCACGTCTCTGCGCGGCTTCGACGCACCGTTGATGGACACGGCGGCACCGCGTCCCTCGGCGTCCAACTGGAACGTGAAGAGCGTAGGCGCCATGTCGGCGTGATCGCCGCCTGCGACCGTAAACTCGAGGCCTCCGTTCGCACGCAGCGTGACGTGATCCAAATCTCGCCCATTTGCATGCAGTCGCCCCCCGGCTTCGTAGATGGTGACGAGTTCCTCGCCGACGCCATATTCCCCGATGAGTGCACGCAGTGCCGCGGAGGGCTGCGCTGGAGGTTCGCCCAGCGGCGGTGCGTCGAAGCCGTGGGCATCTTCGATCGCGGCGTACCCCAGGATGACCGCCAGCGCCAGCAGCGCGGGCCTCGCGCGCCCCGTTTTCACTGGATTTCCACACCCATGTCTCGCGTCGATTCTCGGCCGCGCGCTGGCCTGTCGTCATAGCGTTCGATCGATAGATCATCGGTTTCGATGGCGGGTCGGGTACCGCCGATCAGGTCGGTCAGAACGTGCGCCGACCCACAGGCCATCGTCCAACCCAAGGTGCCGTGCCCAGTGTTCAGGAATAAGTTGCGGATCTTGGTGGGTCCGATGATCGGTGTCCCGTCGGGCGTCATCGGTCGCAGGCCGCACCAGAACGAAGCGGCTGGCAGATCCCCTCCACCCGGAAACAGGCTCCCGACGGAGTGCTCCAAGGTTTCTCGTCGCCGTGTGGGAAGCCGATGGCAGAAGCCAGCCAGCTCAGCCATGCCACCGACACGAATCCGGTCGCCCAATCGCGTGATCGCGACCTTGAAGCGTTCATCCATCACCGTGGATTGCGGCGAGTGGGTTTCGTCGCGGATGGGGGCGGTCAACGAATACCCCTTCACCGGGTACACGGGCAGAGCGAGACCTAAGGGGCGCAGCAGGGCAGGTGAGTAACTACCCATGGCGACGACATAGACATCGGCCGTGACGACGCGTCGATCGGTCACCACAGCCGCGACGTTATTGGCCGCGACTCGCAGGACCTTGATGTGCTCGCCATGACGGAAGGTCACACCCTTGGCCGACGCAAGTGCCGCCAATGCCGTCGTGAATTCGAAGCAATCGCCGGTTTCATCGTTCGGAAGACGCAGGCCGCCGACGATTCTATTTGCGGCCGACTGCAGACCCGGTTCGATCGATACACAGCCTGCGCGATCCAGTATCTGGAACTGCACTCCGTTGGCTCTGAGAACCTCCACATCCTTGGCTACCGAGTCGAACTCCCGCTGCGAACGAAACACTTCCAGCGTGCCCTGCATTCGCTGACTGTATTGGATGCCGGTGCTTGCCCGCAGATCGATGAGCCGATCCCGGCTGAATTGAGCCAGGCGCAACATGCGCTCCTTGTTCACCGCGTAACGTGAATGCGTGCATTCGCGCAGCATCGAGAACATCCAACGCAAGAGTTGCGGGTCGAAACGCCCACTCAAGATGAGCGGGGCATGGCGCATGAATAGCCACTGGAGCGCCTTCAGCGGAATTCCAGGGGCAGCCCAGGGGGAAGCGTAGCCGGGGGAAATCTCACCCGCATTGGCGAAGCTCGTTTCCATGCCCGACGCCGGTTGGCGGTCGATCACTTCGACGTCGTGACCCGCGGCGGCCAGGTAATACGCGGACGTTACGCCGATGACCCCACTTCCCAGGACTACGATTCTCATGAGTTGGTACCTAACAGGCGCGGTGCCGAACTGATAACGATATGATATTAATATACCATGACAATTATTTTTGATAGATTGCTACCAAATTGCTGCTGCAATGACCGGTGTTGGGGGACTGTAGAGATGCCGCACGAACGACGACCGGGCGGGGATGAAGATATTTCCGCCGCCATTGCGCGCGTCAAGAGTTCACTCACCAAATTGGAGATGAGGATCGCCGCTTATCTGTCCGGACGGCCAGAGGCACTCGTCGTCGAGACCAGTGCGGAATTAGCCGCCAAGCTCGATGTGAGTCCGATGACGGTGACGCGATTTTTCAAGAAACTGGGCTTCGACAGTTCGGCGGCCGCCAGGGCCAACTTGAAGAGCCACCTGTTTGGCCCCAGTGCGAGCCGTATCGGGCAGCGTTTCGAAAGTTTTGCCGCCAACCAGTCGGCGGACGATGCCGAGGCGGATTTTGCTGTAGCCGCGATTGGCGTACGTCGCGCCTTGGAACTGCGCGCCACACCGCTTTGGAAGAATGCTGTCGAACTCGTCGCTGGCGCCGACAGCGTGTGCGCGATCGGGTTTCAAACGATGCGCTATCTTGCCGACGGCTTGTGTCTACGGTTGCGGTATGTGCGGGGGAATGTCCATCTGCTCGACGGCGGCGACGGTGTTTATGCGGATCTTTTGGCCGACCCGACTCCGCACAGAACACTCATCATCATCGATACTTTCCGCTATGCCGCGCACGGTCCGATTTTGGCGCAGATCGCGGCCGAGCAGGGTGTCGAGGTCATCGTCTTTTGCGATGAGTTCTGCGAGTGGGCGGCGAACCTCACGCCGCACGTTCTCATGTTTCCCCCCGAGTTACGCTTTTTCGTAGGATTACCGACCGGAATCCATTTCGCTCTGAATCTCCTCGTTCAAGATGTCATCAAGAGCCGGGGCAGCGCGGTGTCGGAACAACTCCAGGTGCTGTCGCAGGCCCAGGACGCGTTCGGGCTCTTCATCAAGTGATGCAGCGCTTACGGCGCTAGCTGCCGCGATCGTGCTATAAAAGCCCATGGATAAACCGGTCATGCTCAAAGAAGATTCGGGGCAAGGCGGTGGGCGGAAAAGCCCACGCAATGTCCTCGGCGAGCCGCTCGAGCCATGCTCGCTGAACCCGATGACCGGGTTTTTCCGGGACGGTTGCTGCGATACGAGTCGCGAAGACCGGGGAAGTCACACGGTGTGCGCGGTGATGACGGCTGCCTTCCTCGAATTCTCGAAATCGCGTGGCAACGATCTCTCGACGCCCGTTCCCGAGTACGGCTTTCCCGGTTTGCAGCCCGGTAACCGATGGTGCCTATGCGCACCCCGCTGGCGGGAGGCATTCGAGGCGCAGTGTGCACCGCGCGTAATGTTGCGGGCGACTCATGAGGGAGCCCTGGAATATTGCACTCTGACCGATCTCAAGCGCTTCGCGATCGACATCGATTAGCGTGCGGCTATCGGGCTGTCACCCGGCCGCTACCAGTCGAATTGGCGGCTTGACATAAAGAACCGCCAGCTGCGGATTGCCGACACTCTGCGTGATCACGCCGTGCTAGACTCGATGACGTCGGCTGGCTGCGCCGCATTCTTTCATACCACTTCTGGCGGTTCTAGAACGCCACTCCGGCGCGAGGTTCGTGCGCCGAGAAAAAACGCGCATCGTCGGGTTTTCATGTCCTTCACGAATTCTTGGGTATCAGACTCCGAGGATTTAACACGCTCCCAATTCCGCCAATTCCTAAACGACGAGGTCCCAGATGCATCACATATCGACGCTCTTGCTTGCGGCAACACTGGGGTTCGCTGCAATTGCCAATGCCAACGACGAGATTCCCGCGAAGGACAGCATTCCCAATGCCGTCGATTCTCCGCTATTGGCGCGCTACTCAGGTTCGAGGTTGGTGGGATATTTGCAGAAAAAGTACGATGAAACGTCCTTGATTGCCGGTCCCTACACGGATACTCCAAAAGCGCCGCACTTTGCCCATCTGTTGAAGCTGGAGGGAAAAATCACCCGCTTGGTCTATGTTTATCCCCGAGATCGCAGTGGGCTCGAGGTGATGCGTAATTACAAGAGCGCTGTACAGGCCGCAGGCATGACCGTCGTCTACAGCTGTGACAAAGAGGCCTGTGGCGGGACCGGGGGCAATTCCTTTGGCGATGATTTCTACGACATGAAAGTGTCGAGCGGTGTGGTCGACTTCGGCGACGGTCGCGGTGACCCTCAGGGTGCGTTCAACTACGGACGATTGGAGGAGCGCTATCTCTTGGTCAGTACGAAGCGCGCGGATGGGGCAACCACCTATGCGGCCATCTACGTCTGCGCACCAACGCCGCAGTCGAACGGCGGCGTCTATCTTGAGATCGTCGAACCCGAAGCAATGGAGACGGGTAAGGTCGTGGCGAATGTGACCGCCGATCAAATGGCCACTGCGATTTCCAGCGACGGGCGGGTGGCTCTGTATGGGTTGAATTTCGACACCGACAAAGCCGATGTCCGCGCGGACTCGAAGCCCGCCTTGGATGAGATTGCCAAACTCCTCCAGCATGATCCGGCGCTGAAGGTCTACGTCGTGGGACACACCGACAATCAGGGCGCGTATCCCCGCAATCTCGAACTCTCGCAGCATCGGGCGGAATCCATCGTGAAGCAACTCGTGACGAGCTATCACATCGATCCCGCCCGCCTGGTCGCGAAGGGAGTCGCCTCGGTCGCCCCGGTCGCCACCAATGACACGGACCCCGGTCGGGCGCGAAATCGTCGCGTCGAACTCGTGAAACTATAGTCTCAACGATCGGGGCCGCCTCGGCGAGTCAGGTACGAGTATGAGCATGCCTGAATCATGACCGGAGACCGATTCCATGGCTAGGAGGAATAGGCTCGCCATCTTGGTCCTCGTGGCAGTCGGACTGATCATGGTCGGCGTGGGTACCCTCACCGCGTATCGCGCTCGCGAGAACTCGAAAGGCATGCGCGCCGCCGTGGCGAAGCTGGGGTTGCACGAACTGCTGCAGCGACAGCGCGTCTGCGAACTCGGTACGGGCTCGGGTCTCGATCCGGCTTACTGTACGCAAGTTGGATGGGCGATTGCCTCCCAACCTCTGCAACTCGTCGACCTTTCACCGGACGATAGCGCAGAGTACGAGCACGACAAGCGTTCCATCGAGTGGTCAGGCAAGTCAGCGCTGCCCTGCCTCCCCGGCGGGAGCGTCTGTATGGCCGTACCATGACTACACCGCGGCCAAACTGATCGCCTCGATACCCCGCGACCGGCTAACTCGCCTGCCTGGCGCTCAAGATTGCAGCGCTTCCGCCGATCTCCCGTAGAGTTTCATGTCGAATGGATTGAGCGGTGAGCATCGCCATGGCTCGGTATTTCGCACAGCTTGCAGCCGTCGGTGGTGCGCACAGAGGCAGCCTCAGAGCCGGCGTTCTTTGGCTGATCGCGCTAGCTGGTCTGTCGCCTGTGGGCTGCACGCCCGCCGCACCCCCGAGCGCGATCCGACTCGGCACCTACGAGTGGCCGGGCAGCTACTGGATCGAGGTGGCGACGGAGAAGGGCTGGTTCGCCGAGGCAGGTCTCAATGTGCAACGGATCGATGTCGACACCCGCTACTTCGATGCCCTCGAAGACGTCGCTACCGGCAAGCTCGATGCAATGGGCTTCACAGAATTCGATCTCGTGCGCCATGTCTCGGCCGGCGAGGATCTGGTCGGCGTCGCGGCCATCGATTACTCCGAAGGCGCGGAGTCCATGGTGGCCAAGCCCGGCATCACGCGGCTCCGGGATCTGAAGGGTAAACGGCTGGCGCTGCTGCGGGGCACCTACCTCGAGTATCTGCTCTCCGTCGTGGCCGAGCGGGAGGGCTTGAATCTTTCCGACCTCAGCCTCGTGGACCTTTCAGAAGAAGCCGCGATGGATGCCTTCAAGGCGGGTACGGTCGACGCGATCTTCGTGTGGGAGCCGTATGGAACGCGCGCCGTCGCGGCCGGCGGCGTCAAACTGTTTTCTACGGCGGACTTCCCGGGGCTGACCTATTCGGTGCTCACGCTGCGGCGCAGCTTCATCAAATCGCACCCCGAGCAGGTCGCCGCGATGATCCAGGTTTGGCATCGGGCCGAGCGCTACGTGCACGACAATCCAGAAGATGCCTGCGCGATCGTCGCGAGGCTGTTCGAGCAACCGTATTCGGATATTCACGATTTGATGCGCACCGTACGTGTCCTCAGTCTCGCCGACAACGACCGGGCATTTTCCTATGCGGCGGGCTTCGAATCTCTGCATGGCTCGTGGCGGCGCATGAATGATTTCTTGCTCGACAAAGGTCTCGTGCACGTACGCGTCGACAGCCCTTCCCATCTCGATGCCAGCTTCGTTCTAATGCTGCAGTAGGCGCCGGATGAGCATTTCGCGAAAGATCCTCCTCGCCCTCATCGGCTTGACCGTCAGCTCCGTGGCCATCGTGATCGTTGCCCTGTACGCGATGGTCAAACACCACGCCGAACAACTCGTCGTGGCTCGCTTCGAGGATAGTCTGCGGCCGACCTCGCATGCGGTCGACAATCTGCTACTCGACGCCTTGCGTGGTCTGTACCTGTTGGTGAACGACCCCTCGCTGCGCAAGGATGATCCGCAGTCGCTGGTGGTGCGGCTGCGCGGCATCACCTACGTGTACCCGTACCTGGGCCGCATTTACCTTGCGAACACCGAGGGCCTGATCCTCGCCTCATCCGAGCCCGAAGACGTCGGCGGCTCGGCCTTCGAGGTGAGCGAATTACGTGCACGTTTTGCCAGCGTACTGAAGCGACCCTTGGGTTCGATCGAGATGGCCGGTCTCGAGGCCGGCACGCATTCGAACCATCCCGCGTTTCGCTTGCTGACCCAGATAGCCGATGAACACGGCGCCAGCCGCGGTGTGCTCGTATCGGAACTCTTGAATGCTCCGATCGAGGAGATGCTGCGCGACGTCAATCGCGGGGGTACGGGGGCTCAGGCGGCCTACCTCATCGACGGCCGAGGTCAGGTGTTGCTGAGCTCCGGCGGCCGCGCTCCGGACTCTCTGCAGACGAACGATGTATTCAATCCCGCTCTCGCGTCGCGCCTGCGGCAGGAGCAAACAGGTTCTTTGATCGTCGATCGAGGCGATACACCCTTCGTGGTCGCATTCATGGCGCTGCCCACGTATGGAGTCAACCGGGCGGGCGGCTATAGCGTGGTGACGGTCGCGCCGTACGCCGAGGTGATCGCGCCGGTGCGCCGCATGTTTCTGCAGGCCGTGCCGCTGCTCGGCGTCGCGCTGCTGATCAGCGCACTCGCCGCCATATGGCTCGCGGGACGCATTGCACGCCCCATCCGAACTTTGACCGGCGTCGTGCGGCGGATTTCAGCGGGTGATGCCTCGGTTAGAGCGCCTGTCACGGGACACGACGAAACCGCTGAACTCGCGAGTGCCTTCAATGAAATGACCGATATGGTGCAAGCCCAGAGCGCAGCACTCAAGGCGGAAATGGCCGAGCGTGCCAAGCAGGCGGAGGAGTTACGACGCACCAGCGTCCTCGAGGCGCAGATTGCGCAGGCGGATTTGCAGGCGGAGGAGTTGAAGCGGGCACGACTTGCCGCCGAGGCCGCGAGTCGCGCGAAGAGCGAATTTCTTGCCAACATGAGCCACGAGATCCGCACGCCGATGAACGGCGTGCTCGGCTTCACCAACCTGCTACTCGACACGCCCCTCGACGACAATCAGTTGGAAAATGTAATGACGATCCGCCACTCGGCCGAGTCGCTGCTCCAAATAATCAACGACATCCTCGACTTCTCGAAGGTCGAGGCCGGTAAACTCGAGGTCGATTCGATCCCGTTCGACGTGGCGCGCGCCGTGGAGGAGGTGGCCGAACTGCTCGCTCACCAAGCCCAGAGCAAAGGGCTGGAACTCGCCCTCTGCATCGCACCGAACATGCCCGCTTCGATCCAGGGCGACGCCGGCCGTGTCCGGCAAGTGCTGTTGAATCTCGTGGGCAACGCCATCAAGTTCACCCGCTGCGGCCAGGTGCTGATCGAGATGGAATGGCATCAGCCTACGAGTGCGGAGGCGGGGCGGATTCGCATTTGCGTCAGCGACTCCGGTATCGGTATCGCCCCGGAACGACAAGCATTGCTATTCCAGCAGTTCTCGCAGGCCGACTCATCGACGACGCGTGAATTTGGGGGCACCGGCCTGGGTCTGGCGATCGGCAAGCGCTTGGTGGAATTAATGGGCGGAGAGATCGGATTCACCAGTGAAGCGGGTCAGGGCTCGCGCTTCTGGTTCACGCTACCGGCGCGCCAAGCCGAGCAGCGGGAGTCGAACCTGGAACCCCTGCCTGTCGAAAACATGCGCGTAATGATCGTGGGTGATCACCCGTTGACTCTTCGCTTGCTCGGCGGCCAGTTCGACGCCTGGGGCATTGCGCACGGTGCGGCCGGCTCCGACAAAGAGGCCATCGCTCTGATGCACGCCGCGCAAAGCGACGGGCGTCCGTTCAATATTGTCATGATCGATTTGAACATGCCGGGCATCGACGGCATGGAACTAGGGCAGCGGATCAAACGCGATCCGCTGTTGCGAGGCGCGGGTCTCATCATGATGACTTTTGGCAGTCAGCGAGCCAGCGCGCAAGCATTCATCGCGGCGGGATTCAGCGCTATCTTGGTCAAACCGGTGGTGCGTTGCGCACAATTGCGCGAGGCGCTGGCAAAGTGCTGTCGTGGCGCCGCGCTTACCGAACCGGCACAGCCGTCAGCCGGCGCTCTGACGACAGCCCGGAGCGCGGCGTCATTCAGCGGCGCCGACGCCAGAATTTTGCGAGTCCTAGTCGCCGAGGACAACGCGGTGAATCGGTTACTGATCAAACGGATGTTCGAAAAGCTCGGCCATCGCATCGATCTAGCCGCGAATGGACGCGAGGCCGTCAGCATGGCTAAGGACTTGCAGTACGACATCATTTTCATGGACTGCTCGATGCCCGAAATGGACGGATACGCCGCCACCGTCGAACTGCGCGATCTCGAGCGATCGGCGGCTCGCCGCACGCCTATCGTCGCGCTGACGGCGAATGCGATGAGCGAGGATCGCCGGCGCTGCTTCGAAGCCGGCATGGACGATCATCTGAGCAAACCCGTCGGGTTCGAGGACATCGTCAAGGCGCTCGAACGCTGGGTGCCGGCCTCCGGTGAAAGCGCACTGTCGGCGGCCTCGTGAGCTATGCGCTGACTTACGGTGCCTTGATTTTCACGTCGACGGGATCCGAGGCGATGCCATTGGCGACGACCTGCACCACGGCCGCACCGGTCTCGATGCCCATAGGCACCTCGAAGTTGGCGGTGGATGCATGCTGGGGATCGACCGACATCGAGGTCATCCCGAAGGTTCGGGCATAAAACACGTGACCACTCTGCGTGATGGTGATGCGCACCAGCGGGAAATTGGTTGCGCTTTGATAGTCATCGCCGTAGGCAGCGTCTTGGGTCAGTCCATTCAGTTGTAGTCCATCGATCTTGTAGCTGTCGCCGGGTGTCAAGGAACTCGGAACCGAGCTGATGACCGGCTGCCAGGCGGGAAGGGGCGGATTGCCATCTGAATACACCTCGAGATCGCCAATCCGATCATTGAACAACACTTCCCCGGTGGGAAGCATGATCATGAAGCCATCATAGGAAGAAAGTTTGGTCGCATTCGGCGGGTCGGTGACTTGCGTGAGAGTCTTCCCATTGAACTGGAAGAAATGCGTCGGTGTGTTGTAGACCCCGGGACTGACGTCGACCAAGACCTGCCCGTCGGGAAGTACGGCCGCCGCACCGTCGGCAGCATCGTACTGTTTGCCGCCGATGACCGGAAAGCTCGGTCCTGCAACCCAAGTTCCCGACTTGATCGTATAGATTGCGTTATATCCAGTCGACCCCACCGCAAATACGGTGCCATTCGGCAGCAAGGTTTGCGGTCCTACTTCGCCGACCGAGTCGACCAGCGGTACGGGTGTCCTGCCCGCGCTGCTCCAGGTTCCCTTACTCGCTGAATAAATTTCCGTATTCTGGGTCGGCTTCGTATCGGTGGTGTCGACCGTCAATATTTCGCCGTTCGGCAGCAAGGACCAGCCCTCTTCGCCATTGCCGTCGGCCTTGTCGGCACCCGTCGCCGTCCAAGTCAGCGTCGATTCGTTCAAAATTGCCTGCACGGTCGTGCCCGAATAGCCGGAGGCACCGAGCATGAATTTGCCGTTTGAGAGCACGGTGGAGGGGGCATCTCCGATGCGAACCCATTCGCCCGTGCCGCCATCGGGCGGATTCACCGCTGTCCAGACGTTGGCGACGGGATCGTAAATAGCCCCTAGGTTGGTCCATGCCTCCTCGCCGAAATTGTATTCGCCACCTTGGATTATCACCCGGCCATCCGGGAGCACACCGGATGCGAAATACAGCGGGGCGTAATCGGCGGGGAGTGAGGCGACCTCGCTCCAGGTCCCTTTGACATAGCTGCCGGTGATGTCTGGAGTGAGTTTCCACCAATTACCGGTGCCGTCATTCTGCGGACCTTGGTCCTGGACCAGCAAGGTCCCGTCGGTCAATTGCAGCATTGCGCCCGGATTGAAAGGCGGCGTATTGGCCAGCTTCGTCCAGGGGGATGTGCCGGATGGCGCGACGTACGACTCGGACGGATCCGCGGGTGACGGATGCGGCGTGGGACGCCCCATGGCGTGCGGGAGCGGCGGCGGCCGTACATCCGCCCCAGCCGCCGAAATCATCCCCGAACAAAGCGTGATTGCCGCCGATGCAGATAGGATCGACCGTTTGACCATACAAGTCTCCCGTATGCGTATGAGCTCATGCTACATCCGAATTTGGAGTTCCGGTCCTGTGCCTGCGAGTATTTTGCGATGAGCCTGGCTCTGATGCCAACGCTCACAAGGCCGACACGCCGCGTAATTCCGTGAGGCTTTGCGCGCGCGTCAAGGCGATGAACTCGCGTATGTAAGTCGTCTCTGCGCCGGAGCGACTGGTCGCGGCGTACAGTTCGCAGTAAAGGCCACTCGGACCGACCGGCCGAGACACCACGTAACCGCGATCAATGTAATTGCCCACCGTCCACGACGGTAGCGCCGCGATCCCCCGGCCGCTCGCCACCAATTGCAGAATCGCGACCGTCAGCTCGGCCGTACGACGGCGCGGATTGACCCCCGCGGGCGTAAGACAGTGCTTCATGACGTCGAGCATTTCATCGGGCACGGGATAGGTGATCAGGGTCTCGTCGGCGAAATCCGCGGCCGCGAGCCACGGTTTGGCGGCAAGCCGATGTCTCGGGCTCATCAGCGCGACGCTCTCATAGCGGAATAACGGACTGAAGCTGAGGTTGGGCCGTGCCTCGGGCTTGTCGTGGACGACGGCGAGTTCCGCCTCCGAGCGTTCTAGCAGCGGCAAGGGATCGACCACGAAGCCGGACACGATATCGAGTTCAACTTCCGGCCATAGGGAACGATAAGCATCCATGGCCGGCATCAACCAATCGAAGCAATTGTGGCATTGCACCGCAACACGCAAGGGTCCGCCGTGGCCCTGGGCGAGGCGGGCGATGTCGCGGCCGGCCTCGGCAACCTGCGGCAAGACCTCGCGGGCCAACTCGAGCAAGCGCTGGCCAATTGCGGTGAAACGCAGCGGCCGGGCGCTCTTTTCGACGACCGACGAGCCAAAATGAGCTTCCAGAGCCTTCAGCTGGTGAGACAGCGCCGATTGGGTCAAATAGAGCCGCTCTGCGGCTTTGGACAAGCTGCCGCACTCGGCGAGTGCCAGCAAGGTTTCGAGGTGGCGCAGTTCAAGGGCCGTCTTGCTCATGAGCCGCTTTCATCTCCGGAATGAAGATAATGAGTTTGAATCATAGCTTAAGCCCCTGCATGATGATCCGATGAAAGATCCCGTCGAAGTTTCCTTCGAATTCTTCCCTCCCGGCGACGAGTCGGCCGCGAAGACGCTGTGGGAAGCGATCCAACGCTTGGCGCCTCTGCAGCCGAAATTCGTGTCGGTAACCTACGGCGCCGACGGTTCGACGCGCAACCGCACGCATGATTGCGTGATGCGCATCCTGCGCGAGACGGAACTCGTCGTGGCTCCCCATTTGACCTGCGTCGGCGCCACGCGTGAAGAGGTGCTCGGGATCGCTGCGGATTACGGGCGCGCTGGGGTACGGCATCTCGTCGCCCTGCGCGGTGATTTGCCGCAGTCGCCGGTCGGGTCGCCGGGGAGAGCTCCCGAGAGCCGCGGCTTTTCCTTCGCATCCGAACTCGTTCACGGGCTGCGCGAACTCGGCGGCTTTGATCTTTCGGTCGCCGCGTATCCTGAAGGCCATCCGGAGACCGGTACCGTCGAGGCGGATCTCGAAAACCTCCGGCGTAAGGTCGACGCCGGCGCGTCGCGCGCGATCACTCAATTTTTCTTCGAGACGGATCTGTTCTTGCGGTACCGCGATCGCTGTGCCGCCTCCGGCATCGACGTCAACATCGTGCCTGGCATACTGCCGATCACGCGCTTCGCGCAAATGTTGAGATTTGCCGCCCGCTGCGGCACGTCGGTACCGGACTGGTTGCATCGGCGTTTCGCCGGGCTCGACGCGGATCCGGAGACGCGGCGGCTGATCGCGGCCAACGTCGCGATCGAGCAGGTCGAGCGGCTGCGCCGCCATGGCGTCGAGGAGTTCCACTTCTACACGCTCAATCGGGCCGAACTCAGCTATGCGATCTGTCACGCCCTGGGCTTGCGCCCGGTGTCTGCGCCGGCCGGCAAGGCGGTCGGGGCCAGCAACGCGGTCGTGGCCTGATGACCAGGCCGGCACGCGTCGCCCGTACGCAATTGTTTCGCGACTTGCTGCGCGAGCGCATCGTCGTCCTCGACGGCGCGATGGGCACGATGATCCAGCGCCACGGTTTGAGCGAGGCGGACTTCCGCGGCAGCCGATTCCAGGATTGGCCCAGCGACCTCAGGGGCAACAACGATCTGTTGGTGCTCACGCAGCCGCACGTGATCGAGGCGATCCATCGTGCCTACCTCGATGCCGGCGCCGACATCATCGCGACGAATACCTTCAATTCGAACGCGATTTCTCAGTCGGATTACCGCATGCAGCGCCATGTCGCTGAACTGAACGAGACTGCCGCGCGGCTTGCGCGCGGAGTCGCGGATGCGGTCGCGGCAAGCACGGGTCGGCCGCGCTTCGTCGCCGGCGCGCTCGGGCCGACGGGCCGCACCGCCTCGCTCTCGCCCGACGTCAATGATCCCGGGTTTCGCAACGTCACGTTCGATGAACTCGTCGCGAGTTATGCGGAAGCGGCGCGCGGCTTGATCGCGGGCGGCGCCGACCTCCTGTTGATCGAAACCGTATTCGATACCCTGAACGCAAAGGCAGCGCTCTTCGCCGTACGCGAGGTTCTCGATGCGCTCGACGAGGATCTGCCGATCCTCGTGTCGGGCACGATCACCGATGCCTCGGGGCGCACCTTGTCCGGGCAGACGACCGAGGCCTTTTGGAATTCGATCCGCCACGCGCGACCGACGATCGTGGGCCTCAATTGTGCCCTCGGCGGCGCGCAATTGCGTCCCTACATCGAGGAATTCTCGCGCATCGCCGACACCCACGTGGGCGCCTATCCGAATGCGGGTCTGCCGAATGCCTTCGGCGAATACGACGAAACGCCCGAGCAAACCGCGCAGGTTTTGCGTGAGTTTGCGACCAGCGGTTTCGTCAATCTCGTCGGCGGCTGTTGCGGCACGACGCCGGACCATATCCGCGCGATCGCGGCCGCCGTCGCCGGCCTCGAGCCGCGACGTGTTCCCAAGATCGCGCCGGCTTGCCGGCTCTCGGGTCTCGAGCCGCTCAACATCGACGCGGCCAGTTTGTTCGTCAACGTCGGTGAACGCACGAACGTGACCGGATCGGCGAAGTTCCGCAAGCTTATCGAGGCGGGCGATTATGCGGCCGCGGTCGACGTGGCGCGGCAGCAGGTGGCCAATGGCGCCCAGCTCATCGACGTCAACATGGACGAAGGGATGCTCGACTCCCAGGCCGCGATGGTGCGCTTTCTCAGCCTGATCGCCGCGGAGCCGGACATCGCGCGCGTGCCGGTGATGATCGACTCGTCGAAGTGGTCGGTCATCGAGGCCGGCCTGAAGTGTGTCCAGGGCAAGCCCATCGTCAACTCGATCAGTCTCAAGGAGGGCGAGGACGCGTTCCTCGCCCAGGCGCGGCTCGTGATGCGCTACGGCGCGGCGGTCGTCGTCATGGCCTTCGACGAGCAGGGTCAGGCCGACACGATCGAGCGCAAAGTCGCGATCAGCGAACGCGCCTATCGGCTGCTCACGGAGCGGATCGGCTTCGCGCCCGAGGACATCGTGTTCGACCCGAACATCTTCGCGGTCGCGACCGGCATCGAGGAGCATCACCGCTACAGCCTGGACTTCATCGAAGCGACCGCCGAGATCCGCCGGCGCATGCCCCTGGTTCAAGTCAGCGGCGGCGTGAGCAACGTCTCGTTCTCGTTTCGCGGCAATGAGCGTGTGCGCGAGGCTATGCACTCGGTATTCCTATACCACGCTATTCGCGCCGGCCTCTCGATGGGCATCGTCAACGCCGGGCAGCTCGCCATTTACGAGGACATTCCCGCGGATCTGCGCGAGGCCGTGCTGGACGTGATCCTCGCGCGCCGTGACGATGCGACGGAACGCCTGCTCGAGGTCGCCGAGCGCTTCAAGGGCGATGCCAGCGCGAAGCGCGGCGATGATCTGGAGTGGCGCAAACTTCCCGTGGCGCAGCGTCTCGCCCACGCGCTAGTCAAGGGGATCGACGAATTCGTGCGCGAGGACACCGAGGAGGCGCGGCTCGCCGCGGCCCGACCGCTAGACGTGATCGAAGGTCCGCTCATGGACGGAATGAACGTCGTCGGGGATCTGTTCGGTGCCGGCAAGATGTTCCTGCCGCAGGTGGTCAAGTCCGCGCGCGTAATGAAAAAAGCGGTCGCGATCCTGATCCCTTATATCGATCTCGAGAAGGGCGCGCTCGGCGCCGGCGAGAGCCGTTCGAACGGCAAGGTCGTGATCGCCACCGTCAAGGGCGACGTGCACGACATCGGCAAGAACATCGTCGGCGTCGTGCTCCAGTGCAATAATTTCGAAGTCGTCGATCTCGGCGTCATGGTGTCCTGCGACAAGATTCTCGAGGCCGCGACGCGCGAAGGCGCGAGCCTCATCGGACTGTCGGGACTGATCACCCCCTCGCTCGACGAAATGGTGCACGTAGCGAAGGAGATGCAGCGCCGCGGGTTCACGCAGCCCCTGTTGATCGGCGGCGCGACGACCTCGCCGGCGCACACGGCCGTGAAGATCGATCCGCACTACGACGGCGCCGTGGTCTACGTCAAGGACGCGTCCCGATCGGTCGGAGTGTGTCAGCGGCTCGTGACGCCCGAGACGCGTGGCGCCTACGTCGCCGAGCTCAAGGCGGAGAACGCGCGGCGCCGTGAGCAGCATCGCAACAAAGGCGCCAAGGCGCCGCAGCTTTCGCTGCGCCAGGCGCGCGCTCAGAAGCTGCAGCTCGATTGGCGCGACTATACGCCGCCCGCACCCAGCTTTCTCGGACTGCGTGAGTTCGACGACTATCCGCTCGCCGAGTTGGTGCCTTACATCGACTGGATGCCGTTCTTCAACGCCTGGGAGTTCGCCGGCAAGTTTCCGGACATTCTCACGGACCCGGTGGTCGGCGAGGCCGCGAGCGCTCTGTATGCGGATGCGCGCGAGATGCTGGATCAGTTGATCCGCGAGCGCTGGCTGCAGGCGCGCGCGGTCGTCGGCTTCTTCCCCGCCGCGAGCATCGACGACGATATTCTCGTCTATGCAGACGACACGCGCCGGGTGGAACGCGCGCGCCTGCATCATCTCCGGCAGCAGAAACACAAGGGCGCGGGACAGCCGCAATCCTGTCTCGCGGACTTGATCGCGCCTTCCGGGTCCGGGGTCCGGGATTATATCGGCGCCTTCGCGGTGACTGCGGGCATCGGCATCGATGCGCACGTTGCCCGGTTCGAGGCGGCCCATGACGATTACCGCAGCATTCTGCTCAAGGCGCTCGCGGATCGTCTCGCCGAGGCGTTCGCCGAGCGTCTGCACGAGCGCACGCGGCGCGAATTCTGGGGCTACGCGCCGGACGAGAATCTCGATGCGGGGGGACTCTTGCGTGAGGACTATCGCGGCATCCGACCCGCGCCCGGCTATCCGGCCTGTCCGGACCACACGGAAAAAGCCACGCTGTTCGGCTTGCTCGACGCGGAACGCAGGGCTGGCATCCGCCTGACCGAATCCTTCGCGATGTGGCCCACGGCGGCGGTGAGCGGTTTCTATTTCTCTCGTCCGGAAGCCCGCTATTTTGCGGTCGGCCAGATCGATCGCGATCAGGTGGCCGACTACGCCGTACGCAAGGGCATGGACTTGGCGGAGGCGGAGCGTTGGCTCGCGCCCAATCTCGGCTACGACCCGGGCGGCGAGCGCATCGCGGCAGCGCAGCTCACGCCCGCCGAGGCCATCGCCTGACCCGCCCAAGGATTACCTACGGTCGCACCGGGTAGGCATCGATGTCCTCGAGCATCTCCGGGCCGCCGAGAGCCTGCATCTGGCCTTCGATCCACGCGCGCCGCTGCTCGATATACCGGGACGGCGCGGTGATCAGGAAGCGCTGTGGATTCGGCAGGACGGCCGCCATCAAGGCGGCATCGCTGCGTGTCAGGCGCGCAGCCGGCTTGTGGAAGTAGCGCATGGCGGCGGCCTCGGCGCCGAACGTGCCGGTGCCGAATTCCGCGCTGTTCAAGTACACCTCGAGGATCCGTCGTTTCGGCCAGAAGGTCTCGATCAACACCGTGAAGTAGGCCTCGAGTCCCTTGCGCAGGTAGCTGCGGCCCGACCAGAGAAACAGATTCTTGGCGACCTGCTGGCTGATCGTGCTCGCGCCGCGGACCCGATGGCTGTGCTGGTTGAGTTGGTAGGCCTTTTCGATCGCCTCGACGTCGAAGCCCCAGTGTTCCGGGAATTTCTGGTCTTCGGACGCGACCACCGCGAGTGCGAGATTAGGGGAGATTTGCCGTAGGTCGACCCATTGGTGGCGCAGCTGATAGTCATGATCGCGCGCCACCCAGGCCGATAGCGTCGCCTCCAGCATGAACGCGCTCATGCGCGGATTGAGCCAGCGCAGCGACACGACGACGAGCAAAGAGAGGACGATGCAGGCGCCCAAGCCCAGGAGCACGGCCCGGACTGCGCGTCCCGCCCAGCTTCGCCTCAAGGCCACTGCCCCGGCAATCCTGTGTGAGCGTTCAGGCGTCGACGCGGCGCACGCTCGTCATGATCACGGGTTCGAGCGGTACGTCATCCATGCCGCGTTTGCGGCCCGTCTCCACCGCCGCGATTGCGTCGATCACCTCGAGGCCCTTGGTCACCCTGGCGAACACGGCGTAGCCGAAGTTGCCACGGGTATGATCGAGGAAATCGTTGTCCTTGAGGTTCACGAAGAACTGCGAGGTTGCGCTGTTGATGTCGTTGGTGCGCGCCATCGACAGGGTGCCGCGCGCGTTCTTCAGGCCGTTGTCCGCCTCGTTCTTGATCGCCGGCTTGGTCCGCTTCTGGCTCATGTCCTCGGTGAAGCCGCCGCCCTGAATCACGAAGCCAGGCACGATGCGATGAAAAATCGTCCCGTCGAAAAAGCCGTCGTCGATATAGGCGAGGAAATTGGCGACCGAAATCGGGGCCTCTTTTTCGAAGAACTCGATCGTGAAGTTGCCGAGTGTCGTTTCGATTCGGATCATGATGTTTCCTATTGGGTGATTGAATCTGGGGTTGATCGAGTGTTTGCGAGGGTTACGCGCGGCCGCCCGGAGCGATCGGCAAGCGCACGAATGTCGACGAAGTCGTGCCGGGCGAGCAGTTCGGCGAGCGCCTCGGCCTGTCCGCTGCCATGTTCGAAGGCCAGCAGGCCTTGCCCGTGCAGGTGCGCCGCGGCCCCCGCGATGATGAGCGCGAAGGCTTCGAGTCCTGTGCGCCCTGGCGTGAGCGCGAGCCGAGGCTCCGCGCGCAGGGCGTGCAAGGCTCGGTCGTCGTCGGCCACATAGGGTGGGTTCGAGACGATCACATCGAAGCGCTCGCCGGGCACGGCATCGAGCCACGCACCTTGCCGCCACTCGATCTTGGACATGCCTAGCCTGCGTGCGTTGCCGGCGGCGACCTCGAGGGCCTCCGTGGACAGATCGGTCGCCGTGATGTGCGCCCGCGGGCGTTCGCTCGCGAGTGCGAGCGCGATCGCGCCGCTGCCGGTGCCGAGATCGAGGATCCGGCACTCGGCCGACGCGGGCACGGCCGCGAGCACGGCTTCGACGAGCGTCTCGGTCTCCGGGCGCGGGACGAGTACGGCCGGTGTCACGGTGAGGGGAAGCGACCAGAACTCGCGCTCGCCGACCAGATAGGCGAGTGGTGCGCCCGCGGCGCGCTGCGCCAAGAGGTCGGTATAGGCGTTCGTCTGTTCGGGACTGACCGGGCGATCGCCGTCGACGATGAGTCCGGTGCGCGAACGCGCGAGCACTTTGCCGAGCAGCAGTTCCGCATCGAGCCGTGGAGACTCGCTGGCCGCAGCGAGTTGCCGCGCTGCGTCGGACAAACTTTCGGCTACCGTGCGCATGGCTCAATCTACCTGGTGCGCGAGCTCTTCGGCCTGGTGCTCTTGGTTGAGCGCCTGCACGAGTTCGTCGACCTGACCCTTCATGACGTCGTCGAGCTTGTAGAGCGTCAAGTTGATGCGATGATCGGTGACGCGGCCCTGTGGAAAGTTGTAGGTGCGAATGCGTTCGGACCGGTCGCCGGACCCCACCTGGAGCTTGCGGCTTTGCGCCTGATGAGCGGCTTGCTTCTCGCGTTCGTTGGCGAGCAGCCGCGATTTCAGCAGTGACAGCGCGCGCGAGCGATTCTTGTGCTGCGAGCGCTCGTCCTGGCACTCGACGACCAGTCCCGAGGGGATGTGGGTGATGCGGATCGCCGAGTCCGTCTTGTTGACGTGTTGGCCGCCGGCGCCGGAGGAGCGGTAGGTGTCGATGCGCAGATCCGCGGGGTTGAGCTCCACCGCCTCGACCTCCTCGAGCTCGGGCAGGATCGCGACCGTCACCGCCGACGTATGGATGCGCCCTTGTGACTCGGTCGCGGGAACCCGCTGCACGCGATGCGTGCCGGACTCGAACTTCAGAACCGAGTAGGCGCCGCGGCCGATGATGCGGCTGATGATTTCCTTGTAACCGCCGTGTTCGCCCGGACTCTCGCTGAGGATCTCGACCGCCCAGCCCTTGGATTCCGCGAAGCGCGCATACATGCGGAACAGATCGCCGGCGAAGATCGCCGCCTCGTCGCCACCGGTGCCGGCGCGGACTTCGAGGAAGATGTTGCTGTCGTCTTGCGGATCCTTCGGGATCAACAGGCGCTGCAATTCCAGCTCCTCGACGACGAGGCGCGGCTGCAGCGCGAGGGCCTCCTCCCGGCCCATGGACTGGGTTTCCGGATCCGCATCCGCGGCGATTTCATGCGCGGTCGCGAGATCGGCCTCGAGGGCGGTGAACTTGCGATAGCGTTCGACCAGCGGCGCGAGACGCGAGTACTCCATCGATAGCTCGCGAAACTGATTCTGGCGCCCGATGACGCCCGGATCCGACAAGAGTCGGCTGATTTCCTCGAATCGCTCGTCGAGCTTCTCGAGTTTGCGCCTGATGGAGTCTTTCACCTCAGTGCCGGTTACGTTCTTCGATCAGCAGCCGGGTGATGGTCTCTGCCAGCGTGGAATCCGCGAGCTCCGCCGCCGAGCGTAACGCCTGGGTTGGCGAGTGCAGCAACCGGTTGGTCAGCGTGCTCGCCAGGAATTCCAGTGCTTCGTCGGGGCTGCGGCCGTGTGTGAGCATACGCCGGGCTTGTTCGACCGTTTGGCTGCGAATCGCATCCGCTTGAGTGCGCAGCGCGCGGATCGCGGGACCCGCATCATGGGCGCGCGTCTCGGCCAAAAACCGGGCGACTTCCTGGTCGATCACGAGTCGTGCGCCGTCGGCCGCCACCTCGCGCTGCTGGCGGTTCTCCTCGACGAGTTGCTGTAGATCGTCGATCGAAAAGAGATAAATGTCCTCGAGGTCGGCAACCTGCGGTTCGATGTCGCGCGGCACGGCCAGGTCAACCATGAAGATCGGTCGGCGCCGGCGCGCGCGGACGGCCGCTTCGGCGAGGCTCTTCGTGATCAGCGGCACCGGACTGGCCGTACAACTGATCACGATGTCGGCCGCAGCCAATTCTCCGGGAAGATCGGTGAGCCCTACGGCATAAGCCTTCAGTTCCGCGGCCAGCATCTGTGCCCGGCCGATGCTGCGGTTCGCGATGACCATGCGCTTGACGCCCTGGGTCGCGAGGTGGCGCGCGGTCAGCGCAATCATCTCGCCGGCACCGACCAGCAGAGCCGTGCGCTCGCCGAGGTCCGAATAGACGCGCCGCGCCAGACTGACCGTCGCCGACGCCAGCGAGACGGCATTGGCGCCGATGCGCGTCTCGGTGCGCACGCGTTTGGCGACCGAGAAGGCCGCCTGAAACAGCTTATTCAAAGAAGGACCCGTGGCGCCCGCTTCTTGAGCGACCCGATAGGCATCCTTGAGCTGGCCCAGGATTTGCGCTTCGCCAAGCACCATGGAGTCGAGGCCGGAGGCAACGCTGAACGCATGCGTGACCGCGTGGCGTTCCTGGTGCACGTATAAACTGGGGGCAAGATCGAGGCTGGCGCCATGGTGACGTTCCAGCCAGTGGGTGAGTTCAGTGCCGCTCGCGGAGCCTGACCAATACAGTTCGGTCCGATTGCAGGTCGAGAGAATCACGATCTCGCTGACGCCGGATTCCTCCCGCAGGGTACGCAAGGCGGCCAAAAGCCGCCCCTCGCTGAAGGCGATCTTTTCCCGCAGCGCGACCGGCGCGGTCTTGTGATTGATGCCGAGAATGTTGACTGCCATGAACGCGCTTTTCGACCGTATGCCTATGATTCTCGTGGAAGATATGCCGTAAGCATAGCCGTTTCGCTATAGTGCGGTTGTGTTCTCGACTTCATTCTTCAAGCGCTTCGTTGCCGGCGGCGGCATCATAGCCTCCGCTGCGTGTGCCGGGGTGGGTCACAGGGCCGACCCCCCTTCCCAATCCCTCGTATTTTATACCGTCACCGCCGAATTGGCGCTGGCTCGCCAGCAACCGCGTGTTGCGGCTCTCCAGTACGTGACCGCTGCCGACCTCGATCAGGCGCTGTTGCCACGCGCGGTGCAGGTCGCCGACGAGGGTTTGCAACCGGATGTCGAGTTGCGCGTGGCCGAACGCTGGATACACGCGGACGCCGCCGAACTCGCTGCCCGCCGTGCGGCCGCCCGGGCAGCGTTGTCTTTGCACCTCATCGGCACTTCAGCCACGCAAGATCGCTATCTGCTCAACAATGCACCCGACGGTTTCGAGGCGGAATCCGCGCGACTCGAGACCGAATTGCGGGGGGCGGACGACATTTACGGCGCCCGGCAAGTTGCCGATCGGCTTGCCCTCGGAGCGGCGCCCTCGACCTCCAGCCTGCGCTTGCAGGGCTACACCGCCTTGCGTGCCGACGATCCCGCCGCCGCGGCACGGAGTTTCGCTGCCGCCCTCTCCCAGCCTGGGAGTCCCGATCCGCGCGGGGAGTTGTTGCAGGCCTGGCGTCGCGCCCGCGTGCTCGCCGGGGACATCGACACGCCGCTCGCCGAGGCAGAGGCTGAGGTCCAGAAGGACGGGACGGCGGAGCACCGCTTGGACTACGCCTTGTTGCTATGGTCGGCCCGGCACGACGAGCTCGCGCGCGCGCAGTTGCAATCCCTGACGGCCGAGCCGCAATCGCGACCCGAGGCCCGGCGGCTGCTCGCCCTCATCGATTTCCAAGCCGGCGACGATGCGGCAGCGTCCACGCGCTTCACTGAACTCGCGGCCTCCGGGGCTTTCCTCGACGATTCCTATTACTACTTGGGCTTGATTGCCGATCGGCACGGGGATCTGGAGCGCGCTCTGCGCTCCTACGCACGCGTGCAAGGCGGGACCAATCTGGTGCCCGCGCTGCTGCGGGCCGCGGCGATCCTTTATCACCATGGCGCCGAAGCACAAGCCGAGGATTTGCTCGATCGTCTGCAGAGCGATGCGGCCGGCTCCGCGCCCGAGATACTCGCGGCACGGGCGGATCTTTACGCCCAGTCGGGCCACAACGACCGTGCGCTCGCCTTGCTCGAGCGGTCCCGCTTGGAATATCCGTATAGCGTCGAGCTGCGCTACGCGATGGCGTCGCAACTGGAACAGGTCGGACAGATCGATGGCGCGCTTGCCGAATTGCGTGAGCTGTTGAAGGAGCGTCCCGACGATCCGGCGGCGATGAACGCGCTCGGTTACACGCTCGCCGATCATTCTCGTCAATTGCGCCGCGCGCGGGCGCTGATCGAGCGCGCCTACACCGCCGCTCCGAAGAGCGCCGCGATCCGTGACAGTCTGGGTTGGGTCTTGTACCGCCAGGGCCGGCCCGCGGAGGCCTTGCCGTATTTGCAAGGCGCTTTCGCCGACGAGCCGGGGGGCGACATCGGCGCGCATCTCGGCGAAGTGCTCTGGCGACTGGACCAGCGCGATGCGGCCGAACATGTGTGGACGGAAGCGCGGCGTGTCGACAGCGACAATCGTATGGTGAAATCGACACGCCAGCGCTTGCACGAGCAGGCGCATGCGGGCAGTTGATCGCGTCGCAGGCGTGAGCAAGCTGCGCCTCGCGCTCTGCTGTGCGGTGCTGATGCTGCTGGCCGCATGCGCGACGACGCGGCAACCGCCGAACGCATCAGCGACGCCCGCTATGCTCTGGGAAGATCGCGTCATCGTGCTTCAAGCGCTCGACCACTGGAGTTTTTCCGGACGCGCGGCCGTTGCCGTCGGCACGCAAGGGTGGCAGGCGAGCCTTGACTGGCGACAGCACGGGGCCGATACCGAGGCGCGTCTGGCCGGACCGCTGGGTGTGGGGGCAACGCTGCTCAAGCTCACGCCGGACGGCTTGTCGGTCGACGGTGGCCAGAGCGGTGCCGAAGCGCTGGCGCAGCTGCAGGACCGCCTCGGATTCGACTTGCCGATCGCAAGCTTGCGTTACTGGGTGCTCGGCGTGCCGGCACCCGGCGAACCTTCGGACCTGGTCCGCAACCCCGTCGATCGCGCCCAGGAACTGCGTCAGGCTGGCTGGACCATCGCCTACGATCGCTATCTTCCCGTGGCCGGCGACGTGCTGCCGACGCGTTTGGTGCTCACCCGCGACTTGGTTCGTGTCCGCATCGTCGTCGATCATTGGGACCTGCCATCATGAGCGCGAGCGGCGACACCGTGAGTGTTTGGCCGGCGCCGGCGAAGCTCAATCTCTTTTTACATATCGTCGGGCGCCGCGCCGACGGTTACCACGAACTGCAAACGTGTTTTCAATTCGTCGACTTGTGTGACGAGGTGCGCATTCGCGTGCGCAACGACGGTCGCATCGTGCGCGGCGCGGGCGCGTTCGACGTCCTGCCGGACGCCGATCTCAGCGTGCGTGCGGCGCGCCTGTTACAGGCGGCGAGTGGCGTCTCCTTGGGAGCGGACATCGAGGTACTGAAGCGGATTCCGATGGGGGCGGGCCTGGGCGGCGGTAGCTCAGACGCCGCCACGACGCTGCTCGCTCTCGATCAACTCTGGACAACCGGGTTCAGCATCGATCGACTGGCGGAGTTGGGACTGCAACTCGGCGCCGATGTGCCGGTATTCGTCCGCTGTCAGGCTGCTTGGGGAGAGGGCGTCGGCGAACGTTTGACGCCGCTCGCGGGCGAGGCCGCACCGCCGGAGACTAACTATCTGATTTTAAAGCCGAATGTGGCGATCAGTACGCAGGCCGTATTTCAAGACCCTGAATTGACAAGAAATACCCCGCACATCACAATTGCGGGCTTCTTAAAGGCCGGTGGCAGGAATGACTGCGAGCCGGTGGTGCGGCGCCGATATCCGGCCGTTGCCGAAGCGCTAGCCTGGTTGTCCCGGTTCGGGACGGCGCGCCTGACGGGCACGGGGGCATGCGTCTTCGTGGATTGCGGGTCTGCCGGACGCGGACGCGAGATATTGAGCGAGGTGCCGCGGCGGTACGAAGCCTATTTGGTTCGCGGCCTGAACACCTCGCCGATGCTGGAACGCACGCGACGGGCTGAATGACGGCCGGCGCTGACGGTTGGTTCAATTGGGGTGTCGCCAAGTGGTAAGGCAGCGGGTTTTGATCCCGCCATTCGGAGGTTCGAATCCTTCCACCCCAGCCACATTGATCGGTAGGGATTGTTGATCGGTTTGAAACGGTCCTGGGTGTTGAGTTGGGAACGGAAGGATGGCGTCCGCAGGGCGACCCCGCAGGGGTGAGGCCCGAAGGGCCGAATAATCCTTCCACCCCAAGCACTTTTATCGGAAGCGGGTTGTATGTCGCGACGTGAAGAGTTCGATTCGCTCAGCATTGCGGTCTTCACGGGCAATGCCAATCCGACGCTTGCACAAGAGATCACCCGGCACTTGCGGGTGCCGCTCGGGCGCTCGCAGGTCGGGCGGTTCAGCGACGGCGAGATCACCGCGGAATTGATGGAGAACGTGCGGGGCCGCGATGTATTCATCGTGCAGCCTACTTGTCCTCCGGCCAACGACAATCTGATGGAGTTGCTGTTGATGACGGACGCGTGCCGGCGCGCGTCGGCGAAGCGCATCACCGCGGTGGTGCCGTACTTCGGCTACGCTCGGCAAGATCGCCGGCCGCGCGCGACCCGCGTCGCGATCGGCGCCAAGTTGGTGGCAAACATGATGGTCGGCGCCGGCGTCGATCGGCTGTTGACGGTGGATTTGCACGCGGACCAGATCCAAGGGTTCTTCGATATTCCGGTCGACAATGTTTATGCCTCCCCGGTGCTGCTCGGCGACGCCTGGAAGCAGAAGGACGAGAACATGATCGTGGTCTCGCCGGACGTCGGTGGCGTAGTTCGCGCGCGGGCGCTCGCCAAGCGCCTCGATGATGCTGATCTCGCGATCATCGACAAGCGGCGGCCGCGGCCCAATGAGTCGAAGGTGATGAACATCATCGGCGAAGTGGAAGGCAAGATTTGCGTACTGATCGACGACATGGTCGACACAGCCGGGACGCTTTGCCTGGCCGCGCAGGCGCTCAAGGACGAGGGCGCGGTCAAGGTCGTTGCTTACATCACGCATGCCGTGCTGTCAGGTGCGGCGATCGAGAGGATTTCGAAGTCCGTGTTGGACGAAATGGTCGTGACCGACACGATCCCCTTGTCCGAGGCGGGCAAGAACTGCGATCGGATCCGCCAGCTTAGCGTGTCGGGTCTGCTCGCCGAGACGATACGCCGGATCAGTGATGACGAGTCGGTGAGTTCGCTGTACGTCGATTGACGGTATCGGACGCACTTCGAGAATTGGTCGGTGTCCCGCCAACTGGTCGCGGTGTCGGGACGCTGTGTTCGTGATGTAACTGGAGAAGATTATGAAAACCTCTTTCGAACTCGATGCCGAGTTCCGCGAGACGCAAGGCAAAGGTGCGAGCCGCCGCCTGCGTCACGAAGGAAAAGTGCCGGCGATCCTCTACGGCGGGCATAGCGATGCGCGACGTTTGAGTCTCAATCACCAGAAGCTGTTGATCCTCCTGGACAACGAGCGGTTCTACTCGACCATTTTGAACCTCAAGGTCGGCGAGCAGAAACAGGCGGCGATCTTGAAGGACGTGCAACGCCATCCGTTCAAGAACGCGATCCTGCACATCGACTTTCAGCGAGTCGAGGACAACGAGAAGATCCGGATCAGCATTCCGCTGCACTTCAAGGGCGAGGCGGTGTCTCCGGGTGTCAAGACCCAAGGCGGTCTGGTTTCGCACATCCGGACGGAAGTCGAAGTCGCCTGCCTGCCGAAGGATCTGCCCGAGTTCATCGAAGTCGATTTGTCGGGTCTGGCGCTGAACGAAAGCGTGCATTTGTCGCAGCTGAAGATCCCCGAGGGTGTGCAGCTCGTCGACCTCGCCAAGGAAGACGCCGCGGTCGTCACGATCTACAGCCCGCGTGCGGAGGAGCCGGAGGCTGCGGTTGCAGCGACCGCGGACGCTGCCGCGCCGGCGGCGGCTGCTGGGGATGCGGCGAAGAAAGCCGAGCCTGCGAAGAAGGACGAGGCGAAGAAGGAACCTGCCAAGAAAGACGCCAAGAAGTAATTTTTCGGCGTCGTTGGGTCTTGTGCGCGTGGGGTCGCCGAATCGGCGACCCCATTGCGTTTCGGGGCGCCTCTCGGGGGCGTGGTTTGCGGTCATACAGCGGCGAGTGAGTGCAGCGATCATGGCTGGTTTACCGTTGAGGATCATCGTCGGTCTCGGCAATCCGGGCCCCGAACACCAGTTGACCCGGCACAACGCGGGTTTCTGGTTCGTGGACTTGCTTGCGCGCCGCCACGGCGGCGAATTTCGCGATTATCGGAAATACTCGGGAGAGACCGCCCGCATCGCCATCGATGGACACGATGTCATGCTCTTGAAGCCGACGACCTACATGAACCGCAGTGGTCTATCGGTGCGTCAACTCGGCGATTTCTTCAAGGTTCCTGCGGAGGAGATCCTCGTTGCGCATGACGAGTTGGATTTGCCCGTGGCCGGGCTGCGGCTGAAATTTGCGGGCGGCCATGGCGGCCACAATGGATTGCGCGACATCATTGCGCACGTGGGCGAGAACTTCTGGCGCTTGCGCATCGGGGTTGGTCACCCCGGCAACAAGGCGGATGTCATCGACTACGTCCTCACGCGGGCTCCGCAGGCCGAGGAAGAATTGATCCTGTCGTCGGTTGCGAACGCCGCCGACAACATCCCTTTATTGCTCGAACAGGGGGCCGAACGCGTCATGACCAAGCTGCACAGCCGCCCGGGACAGATCTAATGCCAATTCGCTGCGGAATCGTCGGTCTTCCGAACGTCGGTAAATCGACCTTGTTCAATGCGCTGACGCGCGCGCAGATCGCGGCGGAGAACTATCCGTTTTGTACGATCGATCCCAACGTCGGCGTCGTGCCCGTGCCGGATCCGCGTCTCGAGGTACTTGCCGGCATCGTCACGCCGGAGCGCATCCTGCCGACGACCGTGGAGTTCGTCGACATCGCCGGACTCGTCGCCGGCGCCTCGAAGGGCGAGGGTCTCGGCAACAAGTTCCTTGCCCACATCCGTGAGGTCGATGCAATCGCTCATGTCGTGCGCTGCTTCGAGAACGACGACATCGTGCACGTCGCTGGCCGCATCGATCCGGCCAACGACATCGAAGTCATCAACACGGAACTCGCACTCGCCGATCTCGACAGCGTCGACCGCGCCTATCAGAAATCTGTCAAGGCGGCCAAGACCGGCGACAAGGAGACCATCAAGTCGCGCGATCTGCTCGAACGGGTCCGCAATCAGTTGAACGAGGCCAAGCCCGTGCGCAGCTTAGGGCTGGATGCGAACGAGCAGGCGCTCCTGCGCGACTTTCACTTGTTGACGGACAAGCCCGTGATGTATGTCGCGAACGTCGATGAGTCGGGCTTCGAGAACAATCCGCGTCTCGACCGCGTCCGTGAACTCGCCGCACTCGAGGGCGCCGTCGTGGTACCCGTATGCGCCGCGATCGAAGCGGAGATCGCGCAGCTCGACGAAGCCGATCGCGCGGACTTCCTCGCCGAACTGAAGCTCGACGAACCCGGGCTCAATCGGGTGATCCGCGGTGGCTACGCACTGCTCGGTCTGCAGACGTATTTCACGGCGGGTGTCAAAGAGGTGAGGGCCTGGACCGTGCATCGCGGCGCCACCGCGCCCCAAGCCGCGGGGGTCATCCACACTGATTTCGAAAAGGGCTTCATCCGGGCCGAGGTCATCGCCTACGAGGACTTCGTCGTCTGCAAGGGCGAGGCCGGGGCGAAGGAGGCGGGGAAATTGCGCCTCGAAGGCAAGGAATACCTTGTCCGCGAGGGCGATGTGATGCATTTTAGGTTCAACGTTTGACGGGTTGACAGGGCGGGGGAGGGTCAGCAGAATCCCCGACCCGATGCAGGGATGCAAAGGTTCCACGATGGTGAGGTAGCTCAGCTGGTTAGAGCACGGCACTCATAATGCCGGGGTCGAGGGTTCGAGTCCCTCTCTCACCACCATTTATTTCGCCCGTCCAGCGCAGTGGCGTTGATTGACCGTCAAGATACAAAAAATCTGGCGAATAGCGGCACCAAGATGGCGGTCATGATGCCGTTCAATGCCATCGCGATGCCGGCGAACGCCCCGGAGACGTCGCTGACCTGAAAAGCACGCGCGGTACCGATCCCGTGGGCCGCCACGCCCGCGGCAAAACCCCGCGCTTGTTTGTCGCGGATTCCCAAGGCATTGAACAGCGGCGTGACCAGAACCGCGCCGATGATGCCCGTCAAGATCACGAACACCGCGGTCAAGGAGGGCAGGCCGCCGATCCGCTCCGTTACGGCCATCGCGATGGGCGTCGTGACCGATTTCGACGCCAGCGATTTCAAGGTCAGGACATCCGCACCCGCGAGCCATGCAACGCCCACGCTCGACACGATCGCGGTGACGGAGCCGGCTACGAGCGCCGCGAGCATGGGCACGAACAACCTGCGAACCGATGCCAAATGCGTATAGAGCGGAACGCCGAGCGCGACGGTCGCAGGGCCCAACAGGAAATGCACAAATTGAGCACCTTGGAAGTAGGTGTCGTACGGGGTGTCGGTCGCCACCAACAAGGTGATGAGCGCAATCACCGCGATGCTCACGGAACTGACCAGTGGGTTGCGTCCGCTGCGCTCATGCAGCCAATGGGCGACGATATAGGCCCACAAGGTTGCGGCCAGCCACAGCAGCGGTGAGGCACTCAAATACACCCAGATGCTCGAGATGGTGGGTCGCATCAATCCGGTTTTCCGGTCAGGCGTGCAACCGCGGTGAATACGAACACGGTGACCACCAGCGTCAGCAGCGTGCCGAGCAGCAAGGCTGCGAGGATGGGCAGCCACTCGACCCGCAGCTTGTGTACGTGCACCATCACACCAGTGCCTGCCGGTATGAACAACAAGGAAAGATGCGTCAGAAGTCCGCTCGAAGTGCGTTGCACATCGGCAGACACTTCACCCCGCCAGCTCAAGTAACAGACCAGCGTGACGAGACCTACCACCGGCCCCGGCACGGAGATGTTGGCGAGTCGCACGAGGACTTCACCGAGGAGTTGGAATAAAACGAACAGCGAGAAGGCGACGATCATGGCGGACAATAGACCATCCGCAGCGGCCCGCGTCAAACCTCGGAGGCAGGATAGCCGCGGCACGAGATCGGTCCGCGCGAGCGCGACGGCACACGAACGCGCGACAGATGTCGACCGCCGCAGGCGCTTTCGATGATGTGATCTCCCGCACATTCAGCGTGGATCCCGTAGTGACGCGCGCCTCAGGTTTCCCGGGGTTACGGGTGCGATGATCCCCTACAGTATGGTGACAAACCCTCATGAGGCCAGCGTCACGACTCGGGCGTATTGCAGGGATGGTAGCTAACAGTGTCGGCGACGATTTTCTTTGAAAAAGACGGAGACGGGTTCGAGGCGGCCCTACAGGGTCAAATCCAAAGTGATTTGGTCCAAAAATTATCCTCGTTGACGATGGCGGTAGATCAGCTCGGCAAGGCCGAGCATGTACCCTGGGCGCAGCTGGTCGACATCGGATGCGCCATCCGCTCCGCCGAGTTGTGGCTCGATCTGTTCTATTTTGGTGACCATAACATGGTCCGCGCACTCGCGGAGCTACGCCGTAGGGTCGATCAACTCGTTTCCGCACATAGCGAACGGCCGGCGTTAGACCGCTATATCGACGAAGCTCGAACACTGCTCGACGGGGTCGTCGAGGTGCAATCGATCATCGATAAGAACTTCATGAGCCGCATGCGCTTCGATTTATCGGAACGCGGCGCTGCTAAGGGCAACAAGAGGACGGTCGCGCCTGTCGAATTAGCCAAAATGATCACGAGCGAGTGGTCCCATGACATTCAACTGCTCACCGCAAGTATGCTGCGCTTGCAGGCGGCCATGCCGCGGGCCCTCGATTTAGGGCTCGTGTTGCGGTGCGCCGACGGAGATGCGAATGCCGCGGCGTGGGTTACGGATCTGCTCCGCTTGCGTGTGTTCGATGAATTCGAGGGCAATACGCCGAGTTTTTTGGAGCGAAAAATCGCGGCGATGACGGAAATTCTGGTTTGCGGCGTCGATCGTGAGTCATCGATTGCATGGCTGCGAGGGACGGTTCGAGAGCGGCTGGATCAGTGGGCGCCGTATGTCGTGGAGGTGGCGGTTCAGGCCGGATTGATCGAGAGCCTCGTGGCCACGCCGGAATTGATCAATCCGACGATCGAGCAACGACCTTACCGGGTCGCGAATTTCTCGTGGGTCTCAGAGCAAGCGCCGCCATCGGGACTGGCGAGAATCGGGTACCGGATCAAAGGCGTACAGCAGCGCGACGCGGCGAACGTTGCTGATTTCGCCCATCAAGCGTGTCTGGCCGCGGCCACTCTTTCAGAGGCGTTCGCCGCGATCGACCCCGATGGCTTGATTCCGGTTTAGCCCTCGCAAGATGTCCGCCACGGCGGCCGGCGCAAATTGACACCACTCCACGGCCACGCCGCTCGTATGGTGGCGCGCGACATACGCGGTGAGAGTCGCTGCTGGGCCTTTTGGGAGTATCGAAGCATCGATCAGCACCTGGATGCGCGAAAGGATGCGAAGGGGCTGGCTCGTGACGATGCGCGCGCCGCTGACACTGAGGTCGGTTACCTGTCCGTCGCACGAAAAAAAAGGCTCCGCCACGGTCAATTGGACCGGGATATGGACAATCACACGCTTGCCCCATCGGTGTTCCATCGACTCGACTCCTCATCGACGCGAACGCTGACCAGGCAGGCAATGATCAAAGTTTTCGCGTCGGAGGGTCTGTGCGCTACGCCTCTTACCGCTGTAACTCACGCTGTAGCTGCGCGGCCGCCGGCTGCAGGGGATCGTTGCCAAAGAATTTGTCGAAATCGGCCAACAACTGCCGTGCCGTGCGCCGATCGCCGGCATCGCGCGCGAGCCTCGCGAGCGTGAGCAATTGGGCTGCGGTTTGCGGTCTGAAGCTCTGATCTCGCGCCAGCCGTTCTCTAACCAAGTCGACCGCCTCGCCGGTGCCGCGTTCCGCGATGAGACGCGGCAAGGTCAGTCGTGCGAGGTGATTGGCCAAGCGCTGATCGGATTTGTCCGCGGCGCGGGCGTAGAGCCACCGACATTCTGCGAGAGGCTCGCGAGATTCCTCGATGACTCGACGCAAGGATTCGCGCGCGTTCGCCCAGGCGCCGCTGCGTGCTTGCGCAAAAATCTGGTCCCAAATCTGGTCGCGTCGCCGCTCTTGGTCCGCCTGGTCCCGCGCCGCCGTGCGCTCCGGTGATATCGCGACCTCGAGGTCCAGTTCCATGCGCTGCTCGTAGATCGCACCGCCGATCCAGGCAAAGCTCGTCAGCCACAGGTACATAAAAAACATCTGTTCGCACAAGGCGAGCGCACTCCCCTTCGCTCCGATCGCTTCGTAAACCTGTCCCGGGACCATCGAGTCCATTTGCCACAGTGAGGCATAAAACGGACTCGATGCGCGCGCGAGAAGCGCGGCCAAGAACCACATGGCGGCAAGGCCGATCAGCAGGAAGCCGTAGGCCGACGGAATTCGCGCGATGATGGTGAATACCGCGGTGGGATTCAGCCCGTCGAAGAAACGCCCGCTCAGGGACATCGCCGCGACCATTGCGGGAATCATGGCGAGCAACAGGATACGTAACATCCAGATCACGGTGCCGCCCGTCCATGGACGCAAGGCATCGGTCAAGAAGTAGAAGCACAGCAGCAGCAGCAGGGTCCCGAGCGGCCGCCGCGCGAGCGGCTGCGCCATTTCATACGACAAAACGGGCGCCTCGGGTCGTCCCTCGAGCACGTGATCGAGCAATGCGAATCCGTAGGTAAGAAAAGAGGAGCCCAAGATGGCGAGCGCCGGCACGCCGAGCAGGCCCGCATGCTCTGCCAAGTTCAGCAAGACACCGAAGATGGCGATCAAGATCAGCGGCGCCGGCCGCAGCGGTAGACGCAGATAATGCAGCAACCGCGCCGCGACCACCGGGGCTACCGCCTCGCCATCAGCACACGGGCCGCAAGCCAGCGAGTCAGGAACAACAAGGCTCCAATGGAGAGGAACCAGCACACCGTGAAGAGCAGGGTAAAGCTCAGCGGGTCGTATAGCTGATAATCTCGCATCAAGCGGTTGCCGCCCTGCAAGGCATCGACGGCCAAACCCGCGCAGCCGAATCCTTTCGCCAATTCGAATTCTGCAGCACTGCGGATCGAGCCCAAGTTCTGCCGGGTCAGCCAATCCGGGGAGACCGCGCCCGACGCCACGATTTTTGCCGCGAGCACCAAGATGGTGCTGAGCATCAGAGCCCCTCCGAGGGTCGTAAACTCCAGGGTATAGCAGCCCAGAGACACGGCGAGCGCCAGCAGAAAAAAGATCCCCTGATGCAGCCCGCGCCGATCCTTCCGTCTCTTTTGCATAGAACCGACAACCTCCGCATCTACCAGACCCAAGGCGCAGCCATCCCGTTCCCAACCGAAAGCCTACACCGCGAATGGTCTTCTTGCCCTGCGTCGGCGGGCCTCTCGAATCGTGCTCGCGTCTGTGGCAAAGTGTCTGACATAATGACTGAGACACGCGCGACCAAGACGCTGAGTTTGTATCGGTCTCTGCTCACCAATTTATTGGCCCGTGCCGAAGCGTGCGATGACCACGACGAGGCCGCGATTGGTCTCGCCTTCGCCCGCCTCGTCGACAGCCTCGGTGACGACTTGGTCCAGTTATACCAGGAGGAGGCTGCGGGCCTGCTCAGCGAAAGCGATCGAACGATCGTGCTGCCGGCCCTCGAGCGCATGCGTAATGTCCTGCGGCGCGCCCATCGGCGTACGCTGTCGCTGCGTGACACTCTTCACAAGGCGCTAAACACTGTGTCGCCCACCGCACAATAACGCGACCCGGTTCAAACTCCGTCGCAACATTCTTGCGGCCGCCGGTCGACAATCGGAGGTATGCCCAAGCGCAAGAAGGCCCCGGCTTACAAATCGGCGACTGACGAATCGTCGTCGAGCGAATTCATTCCCGCAATCCGTGCCGCGATCAAAGTCGCGGACCGCGCCCTGACCCGGGTCAAGGTCAGGCCCAAGCAAGCGAAGCGCCCCAAGCGCTGAAATTCCGAAAGCAGTGAAATTCCGTTAGAGTGTCACTGGCGGGCGTGTGCGTCCGACGTGCGGAGGTTTGCGGCTTGAAGCTCGATGGATCCCTGAGCGCCCGACTCGAACTCGCCGTCGCCGGCCTCGCACGCACCTACCCAGGACCGGGCGGTGCTTGCGCCGTCCTGCGGGACGGCGAGGTGCTCGTGCGCCATGCCTGGGGCTGGGCGAACGTCGAGCAGCGCCTGCGTTTCACGCCACGCAGCCTGTTCCGGATTTGTTCGATCACGAAACAGTTCACCTGCGGCGTCGTACTCGAGAGCTGCCCCGAGCTGCAGCAACTCGATGCGACCGTGCGCGCCCGCATTCCGCGGCTCGAGGGGTCTGCGCCGACTGCACTGCAGCTCTGCCACAATCAATCCGGTTTGCGTGACTACTGGGCGGTCGCGATGCTGCACGGTTCGCCCGCAGAGGCCGCGTTCGGCGAGCGCGAGGCAGCGCGCGTGATCGCCGGCACGCGCAGCCTGCAATTCGCGCCGGGCAGCCGCTATTCGTACGTCAACCAGAATTTCCGGTTGTTGTCCGACATCGTGCAAGCGCGTACGGGGCGCAGCTTCGAGGAACTCTTGCGGCGCCATTTGTTCGACCGCGCTGGCATGGACGATGCGCGCCTGGTCGCTAATACGCGGGCGATGCCTGACGGTACGGAAGGCTATGAAGGCACGCAGGCGACAGGGTTCCGGCCGGCGGTCAATCGGGTGTTCTGGACCGGCGATGCCGGTATCGGCGCGAGCTTGGATGATCTGATTGCCTGGGAGCGCAACATCGACGCCGGCCGCGACGATGCCGGTGCACTGTATGCCCGTCTCTGCGCGCCCGTGAGCTTCGCCGATGGCAAGGCTGCGAGCTACGGCTTCGGTTTGAGCCGGCAGCGCGAGTTGGGCCAGGTCGCGACCGGCCACGGCGGGGCCCTGCGCGGCTGGCGCAGCCATCGCCTGCACGTGGCCGCGGAGCGGGTGTCGGTGGTCGTGTTGTTCAATCACCTGTCGGATGCTCACGGCGCAGCGGTCGACTTGCTCGCCGCGACTTTGGGCCTGGAACGCCCGGCGCCTGCCGAGGTGCTCACGCCGCCCGCGTGGCTGGGTGCCTACCTCGAACCGCATACCGGCCTCTCGGTGCGCATCGATCTTGGCCCGGAGGGTCGCTTGCGGCTGCGTTATGGGCATGCGGCAGAACGACTCGAATTGCACGCCGACGGGACCGCCAGCAACGGCAACACACGGCTCAGGGTCGTTGACGGGGGCCTATGGATGGATCGCCCGGTCGACAATCAGAGTTCCTTGCTGCAGCCGTGTGCGGGTCCGCTGCGTCTGGATGTCGCAGGACGTTATCACTGCGCCGAACTCGATGCGGAGTTGACGGTCGTCGATGCGGGTGGTGTCCTCTATGGCGCTTTTTCGGGCTGCCTCGGTCCCGGTCGCATGGAACTCCTGGATTCGATCGGACCCGACGTGTGGGCGCTGCCCTGTCCGCGTGCGCTCGATCACACGCCGCCGGGCGATTGGACGCTGCACTTTCGGCGTGATGCGTCGGGCCGAACGAGCAGCACGACCGTTGGCTGTTGGTTGGCGCGGGGTCTGGTCTACGAACGGCTGGATTGAACCCTCATCCGCCGTCGCCGGCCTTGTCGTCCTCGGTCGCAAGCACGGAGCGTGCAGGGTCGATGCCCACTGACTGGATCATGCCGTCGGCCTTGCGCAGTACCTCGCGGGCGAGGTCCCAATTCGTGGCGAGATCGCTATCGCCGACGGCGGCCTGAAGCAGCGCGGAGAACGCCGCAAGATCCGGGGCAATCGGTTGCCCTTCAGCGTCGACCGGCGGATGCGCTTCGAGCAGCAACTCACCGTCGACCCACGCGACCTTGACCGGTTCATTGACGAGATGCACGGCCGTGCCCACCGCGACCATCGGGAACAGGGCGGCGACATCATCGGGGAACATGCGGATGCAACCATGGGTGACAGGCATTCCGACCGCGAGCGGATTGTTGGTGCCGTGGATCAAATAGGTGCCTTCACCGGCCGCGAGCCGTATCCGAAACTTACCCAGGGGATTCTTCGGGCCGGGCGGCACGGTCGGCGGCAGGGGATCGCCATTGCGAATGTGCTCCGCGCGCACCGATGCCGTCGGGAACCAAGTCGGATCCTTGTCCTTGGAGATCACATGGGTGAGACCCAGCGGCGTCGCCGCATCGAGTCGACCGATGCTCACGGGGTAGGTAATGACCACCCGCGGGGCGCCGCGCTTCGTCTTCGGGTAGTAGTACAGGCGGTGTTCCGGCAGGTTCACGACGATGCCGTCCTGCGGCGCCGCGGGCAGGATATGCCGGCCCGGAATGGTGATTTGTTTGCCGGCACCCGGTACCCAGGGATCCACGCCCGGATTGACGGCGAGCAATTCCTCGGAACCGACCCCGTACTTGTACGCAAGGTCGTATAGGGTATCTTCGAACACGGTCGTGATGACCTGGTCCTCGCCGACGACCGTGACGCCATCGATCAGGGGGAACTCGGCCGCCTGCACCCGGGGAGCAGTGAGCAAGCCCAGACACACTGCCAGAGACACTACGATGCCGGCCGCCTTGGGGCCGCAATCAAATCGGGTTGACACGATGCACGCTCTACGCGGATTTCAGGGGTGCAAGCTATCATGGAGCGGCCGGCCTGTCGCGCGGCTGGTTTTGAATGTCAGCCTTGTCCCACATCCTCGGCGCGGTGACAGGCGACGTCGCTGCCACCGAGGCGCCGCAAGCGGGGCCGCTCGGCGGCGCAGCGCGCGATCGCCAGGGGACAGCGGGTGCGAAACACGCAACCCGAGGGGGGCGACAACGGTGAGGGGATCTCCCCGCTCAAGGGCGTTGCGGTTCGCGCGCGCGCGCGCGCGCGCAGCGGATCGGCAATCGGTACGGCCTGGAGCAGCGCGCGCGTGTACGGATGACGCGGCGATGCGAACAAGCTATCACGGCTGGCGATTTCCATGACCCGCCCCAGATACAGGACCAGAATCCGGTCGCACGAAAAGCGCACCGCGGCCAGATCATGGGCGATGAACAGCACCGATAAATTGAACTCGTGTTGTAGATCCTTGAGCAAATTGGCGATCTGTGACTTGATCGAGGCATCGAGTGCCGAGATCGGTTCGTCGCAGACCAATAACTCGGGTTGCAGCATCAAGGCGCGCGCTATGCCGATCCGCTGCGCCTGGCCGCCGGAGAACTCGTGCGGATAGCGCGACAGGTGTTCCGGCAGCAGGCCGACACGATCGAGACTCCGTAGGACGCGCTCGCGGTGCGCGGCGCGCGTGAGTTCGGGGCGAAACTCGCGCAGCGGCTCGCCGATGATCTCGCCGACATTCATGCGCGGATCGAGCGAGGCGAGCGGGTCCTGGAAGATGATTTGGAGATGCTCACGCATGCTGCGCAGTTCCGCGCCCTTCAGGGCGAGCAGATCGACGCCGCGAAACTGGGCCCGGCCCGCGCTCGCCGGCACGAGACGCAGCAGCGCGCGGGCAAGCGTCGACTTGCCGCTGCCGGACTCGCCGACGACGCCCAGCGTCTCGCCGCGCAAGACGCTGAAGCTGACGTCGTCGAGGGCTTGCAGCCAGCCCCGGGAAGATCCGACCGGGAATCGGACGGAAAGATGCTCGACGGCGAGCGCGGTCGCGGTGACGCTCGCGGTCATCGCGCTCGTCCCATCAGCCCCTCGTAATAACAGGCTTTACGATGCTCCGACCCCGGCGCGGAGTCCGGCGTGGACACCCGGGTCAGCGGCGGCGGCGCCACGACACATCGCTCCCAGGCGTAGCCACAGCGGGGCGCGAATGCGCAACCCGGTGGCAGGGCCGTGACCTTGGGCGGCAGCCCGCCGATCGTCGGCAAGCGTGCCGGCAGCGGGCCCTCGAGCGGAACGATCGAGCGTTGCAAGCCTTCGGTGTAGGGGTGCCGCGCAGCGCTGAACAAGGTCGGCGCATCAGCCTGCTCGACGATCCGACCCGCATACATCACGGCGACGCGGTCGGCAACTTCCGCGATGACCCCAAGATCGTGACTGACCAAGACGAGGGCGACCCGCGTGCGTGCGCGCAGCTCTTGGAGCAGGCTCAGGATCTGCGCCTGGACGGTCACGTCCAGCGCCGTGGTCGGCTCGTCGGCGAGGATGATCTCCGGTTCACAGATCATCGCCATGGCGATCACGATCCGCTGCCGCATGCCGCCGGACAGCTCGTGCGGGTGCTGGTGCATGCGCCGCCCCGGATCGGTGATATGCACTGCGTCGAGCATCTCGAGGGCGAGCCGCCATGCGGCGGCCCGCCCGAGGGCGCGGTGTCGTCGAACGCCCTCCGTGAGCTGGGTACCGATGCTGAGGTAAGGGTTCAAGGCGGTCATCGGATCTTGAAAGATCATGGCGATGCGCGCGCCGCGCACGCGTCGCCAGGCCGGCTCCGTCGCGCCCAAGAGTTCCTCGCCGCGATAGCGAATGCTACCGTGCAGGCGTGCGCCGGCATTGAGACCCAGCAGCGCGAGCAGCAACTGCGTCTTGCCGCTGCCGGACTCGCCGACGATGCCGAGAAAGTCCCCGGCGGCGAGGTCGAGATCCACGCCGTCGACCACGGGCAGCGGCGCCGTCTCGCCGTGATAGGCGATGCGTAGGTCGCGGACCGTGAGCAAGGGTTCCGGCGGGATGCTCACTCAGCGTGCCTCGTGGGGATCGAGCGCGTCGCGCAGCCCGTCGCCGAGATAGCCGAAGGAGACGATGATCAAGGTGAGGAACAACGCCGGTATCGTCAAGAGGTAGGGATAGGATTTCAAGTGGTGGGCGCCCTCGGCGACCAGCGTGCCCAAGGACGCGAGCGGTGCGTGTACCCCTAAGCCGAGGAAGCTCAAAAAAGCCTCGAAGACGATCACTGCCGGTACGGTCAGCGTCGCGTAGACGATCACGATGCCGAGCAGGTTCGGCAGCAGATGGCGGCGGATCATGGTCGCATCGCGAACTCCGAGCGCGCGCGCCGCCTCGATGAATTCGCGATTCTTGAGCGACAGCGTTTGTCCGCGCACGATGCGGGCGACATCCAGCCATGAGACCGCGCCGATCGCGATGAAGACGAGCAGGAAATTTCGTCCGAAGACGACCGTGAGCACGATCACGAGCGGGATGAACGGCACGGTGTAAAGCACGTCGACGGTGCGCATCAGCAGGGAGTCGGTCGTCCCGCCGGCGTAGCCTGCCGCGGCGCCCCACAGCACGCCGATGAGCACGCTGATCACGCTGGCGGCGAGACCCACCAGCAAGGAGATCCGGCAGCCCCACATGACGCGCACCAGCAGATCACGGCCTAGGGCGTCGGTGCCGAACCAATGAGCAGCGCTCGGCGCCTGGAAGATCTCGTCCCAGTCGGGTGTCGCAAAGTCGAACGGCGAGATCAGGGGCACCAACAGCGCGAGCAGCGTGATCAAACATAGCATTCCCAGTGCGATCAGAGCAGCGGGCCGGCGCTTCAGCCGCCGCCAGGCTTGCCCGTACGCGGGATTGATGACGGTGTTCACCGTGGCAGCCGCACACGCGGATCGAGCCACGCGTAACAAAGATCGGCGAACAGATTGAACACGATGATCAGCGCGCCGTAGAGCACCGTAATACCGACCACGAGGGTGTAATCGCGATTGATCGCGCCGACGAGGAAATAGCGGCCGATCCCGGGCAGACCGAACACCGACTCGACGATGATCGAGCCCGTGAGCACGCCCGCGAAAGCCGGTCCGAGAAACGACACGAGCGGCATCAAGACGGGGCGCAGCGCATGGCGCAGCAGGATCGTACCCGGCGGCAGGCCCTTGGCGCGAGCCGTGCGTATGTAGGGACTCGTCAAGACCTCGATCGCCGCTCCGCGCGTCATGCGCGCGATATAAGCCGTATAGGGCAGGGCGAGCGCCGTCACCGGCAGGATGAGATAGCGCGGCTCGCCCCAGCGCCAATCGCCGCTCGGCAACCAATGCAGTTGTACGGCAAACACGAGAATCAGCAGCGGCGCGACGACGAACACGGGCACCGCGACGCCCAAGGACGCCGCCAACATCGGCAGATAGTCCCAGGCCGTGTCGCGCCGAAACGCCGCGAGGAGTCCGAGCGCCCCACCGACGAGCAGCGCGGCGAGCAGCGCGACCCCGCCGATCAGCACGTCGACCGGGAAGCCGACGCGCACGAGCTCGTTGACCGAGGTGTTGCGATACTGAAACGAGGGACCGAGGTCACCGTGGAGCAGATCCCCGAGATAACGCAGATATTGCCGCCACAAGGGCTCGTCGAGATGATACTGCGCCTCGATGCTCTTCAAGATCGCCGCCGGCATGTGTTTGGCCGAGTCGAACGGACCGCCCGGTGTCGCATGCAGCAGCGTGAACGCGAGCGTCGCGATCACGAGCAACGTCGGGACGGCCACGGCCAAACGGCGCAAGATGAAGTGCAGCATCGGTTCAGTTGCCCGCGTGTTCGAGGACGTAGAGGTAGCGCGACGGAATCCGGTCGAGCACGTTCAGTTGCCAGCCCTTGAGATAGGGTTTGATCAGGTGCCGATCCGCACGGTACAGATAGGGGATGTAGACCGCATCGTCGTTCAAGCGCGCCTCCGCGCGCGTGAAGTCCGCGTAGCGGTGCGCAACGTCGGATTCGTTCGTCGCCGTTCGCAACAGGGTGTCGAACTCCGGATCCGAGGCGCCGCCGAAATTCTCGTCGAAGCCCGTCTCGTAGAGTTGCAGAAAGGTGTAAGGGTCCGGGTAGTCGCCGGTCCAATCATCGCTAAAGAGCAGCGACTTGTGCAAGCGCAAGTCCTGCAGCAGGACGCGGAATTCCTCGTTATAGGGTTCGACTTCGGCGCCGAGATTCGTGCGCCACATCGCCGCCACCGCATCGAACATGTCGCGCGAGCTCTCGCTCGTGTCGTAGTCGAGTTGTACGCGCAGCGGGTGCTCGCGCGAGTAACCGGCCGCTGCATAGAGCCGCCGCGCCTCCCGATGGCGGCGTTCATCGCTCCAGCTCGCCCATTCCGGCAGCGCCGGTGTATAGCCCGGCAGCGGCGGCACGAGCGTGTAGGCTGGGAACTCGGCGCCCTGGCGGACCTTGTTCGCGAGCACTTCGCGATCGACGGCCATCGTCAAGGCGAGACGCAGGTTCCGGTTCGCTGCGAACGGCGCACCCAGCATGTTGAAACCCAGTTGATCGATCGCGAGTTGCGGCGCCGTTTGCACTTGCGTGCCCAACAAGCCTTTGAGATAGCGAAATTGTTCGCTCGGGAAATCGTCGGCGAACTGGATGTCGCCGGCAAGATAGCGGCTCACTTGCGTGATTTGATCCAGCGGGTAATAGACGACACGGGTCGGATGAACTGCGGAAGCATTCCAATAATGTTCGTTTTTGGCGAGCGTGATGCGATCGCCGATGATCAATTCGCGCAGCACGAAGGGGCCGTCCGAGACCATGTGCCCGGGCCGCGTCCAATCGTCGCCATAGCGCTCGATCGTCGCCCGATGCTCGGGCTGCATGAAGCTGTCGGCGAGCAAGGCGAGCAGGTAGGGTGTCGGTGCGACGAGTTGGATGCGGATCGTATGCTCGTCGGGAGCGCTGACCCCGAGCGTGTCCGCGGCCGCTTTGCCCGTCGCGATCGCGAGGGCACCCACGATGGGCGAGAGCGCCTGCGCATATTCGCTGCCGGTCTTGGGATCGAGCGTCCGGTGCCAGGCATAGAGGAAATCCGCCGCGGTCACGGGATCGCCGTTCGACCAGCGCGCCTCGGGACGTAGATGGAATACCCATTCCTTGGCGTCGACGCTGGTCTCCCACGCGCTCGCGACTCCGGGCACGGGGCTGCCGTCGACGCCCAAAGTGGTCAAGCCTTCGGATAAGTCGTCGGTGAGATACTGCCCGTAGACATCGGTGAGCAGACTGGGGTCGAGCGTGCGCGGCATGTTGCGTAGAGACCGGGTCACCGTCTGATCAGCGGCCAGCGCGGCGCCCACGGTGATCGATGCCGGCGGCTGGGGCAGCGATGAACGGCTGCCGCATCCGGCGAGCGGGGCGGTGATGCAAATCAGCAGGCTGGCCAGCAGTTCGCCGGCACGAACTGGACGACTCAAAATGCGATCGACACGGCAAAAACGGGGGTCACGGCAAAAACGGGGGTCACGACGATAGCCACAGGTGTTTCGAGTCCGTCGGCGGAAGCTAGCCTATATTGTGGCATTTCATTGCCGGCAACGCATGGGCGGCTCGCGTCATTTGCAGCTAGGATGCGGGGCATCGACCATCGGAATGCGAGGCTCATCGATGAAGACCGGATTTTATGCGGTCGCCTGGGGGTTTCTGGGCGTGCTCTGCGGCCACGCCCGCGCGGCCGAGGTGCCTGCGCCGCCGGCCGCACTTTATATTCATGCCGGCAGCCTGCTCGCCGATCCGCGCAGCGGCCAGGTGTTGCACGCGCAGACCCTGGTCGTGCAAGACGGCCGGGTCCTCAAGATCGAGGCCGGCTACACCAGCGCGCCAGGCGCCGAGATCGTGGATTTGTCGCAGCGATTCGTGCTGCCGGGTCTGATCGATGGCCACGTGCACTTGAGCGATGCCGACGGGCGGGCGCTGTCGCCGACCGCGACCTCGCCGCCCGCCCAGGCTATCGTCGGTGTCGCCAACGCCCGCAAGGACTTGCTCGCGGGGTTTACGACGGTTTGCGATCTCGGCGGTGAGAACGAGGTCGTGTTCGCGCTGCGCGACGCGGCCGCCGCGGGCACCATCGACGCGCCGCGCATCTTCGCCTCCGGCGACTACATCATCGCGACACCGATGCCGCCGCCTTTCAACCACAATTGTTCCGGGGTCGATGAATGCACGCGGGTGGTGCGCGATCAGGTGACGCGCGGCGCCGATCTCATCAAGGTCGTCGCAACCGGCAGCGTGCTCTCGACCGAGGCCACCGGCGTGAATCTGCAGTTCACCGAGGAGGAGTTGGTCGCGATCGTGCGCACGGCGCATAGTCTCGGCCGCAAGGTCATGGTCCATGCGCACGGCACGGACGGTATCAATGCCGCTCTGCGTGCCGGCGCCGATTCGATCGAGCACGGCAGTTATCTCGATGCGAACTCCATCGCCTCGTTCAAGGCGCATGGCGCCTATCTCGAACCGACGCTGCTCGCCGGCGACACGATCGCCCGCTGGGCCGCTGACGGCGATCTGCCGCCGGTGACCGCCGCCAAGGCGCGCGTCGTCGGCCCGGTCATGATCGGCGCCGCGCATCGCGCCTACACCGGTGGCGTGAAGATGGCGTTCGGCACCGACACGGGCGTATCCCTCCATGGCGACAATGCGCGCGAGTTCGCGCTGCTCGTCAAGGCCGGCGTCACACCGATAGACGCCGTGCGCATGGCCACGGTCTGGGGCGCGGAGCGCATCGGCATGAGCGACACGCTCGGGGCGCTCGAACCCGGCATGGCTGCCGATATCATCGCCGTCGATGGCGATCCGCTCGAGGACGTCACGAGCTTGGAGCACGTCAAATTCGTCGCCAAGGGCGGCAGGATTTATCTAAAGCCATGAATGCGGGGCAACGCGGAGCGCCGCGCGCGCTCTCCTGTCCGCATCGCCCACCTTGCCCGGGCTGCCCACGCTTCGCCGAGCCCGGCATCGCGCCGCGCGCACGCGCGCAGCTCGAGGCGCTGACGGTGGCGCACGGGCTGCCCCCGGTGCGCCTGGTCTTCGGTACCACCGCGACCGGATTCCGTTTGCGCGCGCGCTTGAGCATCCGCGGGCGTCTGGGCTCGCCGAAGCTGGGCTTGTTCGAATTCGGCACGCACCGCGTCGTGCACATTCCGAATTGCCGCGTGCAGCATCCTTTGATAAACCACGTCGCCGCGGTCGTGCGGCGTGCCCTCGTCGAGGCGAACATCAGCTGTTACTCAGACAAGGCGCATCTTGGAATTGCGCGATATCTGCAGGTAGTTGTCGAACGCACCAGTCAGGCGGCACAGGTCGTGTTCGTCGCCAATGCCGCTACCCCCGAGCCGCTCGCGACTTGCTTCGAGACGATACGCGAACGCCTCGGGAAGGATTTGCACAGTCTCTGGTTCAACGCCAATCGCGAACCGACCAATACGATCCTGGGGCGGGAGTTCGTGCGGATCTGCGGACCCGCGAGCGTCATCGAACATTTCGGCGGGCCGGCCGTGCATTACCCGCCAGGCGCATTCGGTCAGAGCAACCTCGAGGTTGCCGGGCAGATCATCGAGCATCTGCGCGACGAGATTCCTGCCGGTTCCCGGGTTGCGGAGTTCTACGCCGGCGTCGGTGCGATTGGTCTGTCGGTCCTCGGTCGGACTGCCACGCTGCGCTTGAACGAACTCAGCCCGCATTCGCTGCAGGGCTTGGAGATGGGATTGAACGGGCTCGATGCCGCCGCGCGAGCCCGCATCGCGGTCGTGCCCGGGACAGCGGGGGACGCATGCGCCATGGCCGAGGAGGCCGACGTCGTGATCTGCGACCCCCCGCGCAAGGGCTTGGACCCCGAATTCACGCGTGCTCTCGCCGCGGCCCCGCCGCCGCGGTTCTTGTACGTGAGCTGCGGGCTCGAGTCTTTTCTCGCCGACACCGCGCGGCTCACCGCCGCGGGCAAGATGCGTTTGACCCGTCTTACGGCCTTCAACCTGCTGCCGTTTACCGAGCACGTCGAGACGGTCGGTCGATTCGAGACAGCCTGAACGCGCCGCCGCGCAGATTGCGCGGCCGAGATCAATGAACTAGTGTCTCGGTTCGCCCGGCAAGGAGTCCTGCATGCGAGTCATAGGTTCGGCTTTTCTGATCTTCGCAATGTCGATCACGGCCCATGCAGCGACGCCGGCGACCGCGGACAATGCCGTGTCCGGATACGAACTCCCGCCCAAGAACATCCTCGACGTCATGCTGGCGCCGTCGCCGCCGGTACCCGTCGTCAGTCCTACCGAAGACCGCATGCTGCTCGTCTCCTGGCAGGACTACCCCTCGATCGAGCGTGTCGGCACCCCCTTCTTGCGCCTTGCCGGCGTGCGCATCGAACCGGCCAACCACAGCAAACACGATACGCCGGGCGGCTACGGGATCACGCCTTGCGCGGTCGGTTTCGAACTCGTGAAGTTGCCGCACGGGACGAGCACGCCCCTGGCGCTGCCGCCCAAGTTCTGCGCCGGAACGCCGGTTTGGAGCGCCGACGGCAAGCGGTTCGCGTTCATGAACATCGCTGCGCATGCCGTCGAGTTATGGATCGGCGACGGCGACAGCGGCGCGGTCACCCAAGTCCCCCGTGTCCGTTTGAACCCGATGTTCAGCCAATATTTGCGCTGGATGCCCGATCAAAAGACGCTGCTGGTCAAATTGGTTCCAGAGAACGAGGGACCGCCGCCCGCCGAGCCGGTGCAGCCGGTGGGTCCGAGTATCCAAGAGAGCGATGGCCAGACGGGTGAGAGCAGCACCTATGAAGTGCGCGATACCCTCGGTAATTCGCACGACGAAGACCTTTTCGATTACTACGCGGCAGCGCAACTCGCGCTCGTCGATGCCGCAAGTTTGACCGTAGCCCCCGTCGGCAAGCCGGCGAATTACGAAACGGTCCTTCCGGCTCCGGACGGACGCCATGTGCTGGTGACGGCGATCCACAAGCCCTACTCCTATGTCACGACTTATGATCGCTTCCCGCAGGAGGTAGAAGTCTGGGATCTGTCCACTCCAGGCAGCGTGACGCGCCATACCGTCGCCTCGCTGCCGCTCGCGGATCGTGTACCGGTCCACGGGGTACCGCTCGGTCCCCGAGATTTCTCGTGGCGTGCCACCGCTCCGGCGACGCTGGTCTGGGCGGAGGCGCTCGACGGCGGTGATTGGAACGTCAAAGCGGCGCTGCGCGACAAGCTCATGATGCAATCCGCGCCGTTCACTGCGCCGCCGGTCGAGATCGTGCGCACCGAGGAGCGTTTCCTCGGCTTCGACTGGAGCGAGGTTGCGAGCCTGGCTCTGTTGAACGAGTACGATGAGAACCGACATTGGCGCCAAACGTACGTCATCGATGTCGATGCGCCCGCCAACAAGCGTCTGCTCTGGGATATCTCCTATGACGAGCGCTACGCCAACCCGGGGGAGCCGATCCAGCGCATCCTTGCAAACGGGAGCGAAGTCTTACGACTCGAGCACGACTCGATTTATCTCAGCGGCATGGGCGCCTCCCCGGATGGCGACCGGCCATTCTTGGACAAGCTCGACCTGCAAACGCTGCATCATCAGCGCCTCTTTCGCTCCGATAAGTCCTCTTATGAGCGGTTCCTGTCGTTCGCGGGAGCGGATACCCGATCCTTTTTGACCTGGCATCAATCGGTCGTCGATCCGCCGAACGCGTTCCTGCGCACGCTCGCCAAGGCAGGGCGGGCCGCTGCGGGAGAGGCCGCCTTTACCTCGACGAGCGTCGCCGTGACGCACATCCCCGACCCAACACCGGAGGTGCGTGCGATCCACAAGCGCCTGGTCAAGTACAAGCGCGCTGACGGGCTCGACCTATCCTTTACGCTCTATACGCCGCCCGGGTATCAAGTGGGCACGCGTGTGCCCACGATTTTGTATGCGTATCCGCTCGACTATGCGGATGCTGCCAAGGCGGGGCAGGTCACGGGCTCCGAGGCGACCTTCACGCGTTTGCGGCAATACCGTCTGCTGTTGCTTGCGGGCTACGCGATCATCGACAATGCCGCTTTTCCGGTCGTCGGTGATCCGAAGAAAGCCTACGATAGCTATCTCGAGCAGCTGGTCGCGGACGCCAAGGCGGCGGTCGACGAGGCGGTCCGACTCGGCGTCGCCGACCCGAATCGCATGGGCGTCACCGGCCACAGCCACGGCGCGCTCATGACGGTGAATCTCGTCGCGCATTCGGATTTGTTTCGCGCGGGTGTGGCCACCAGCGGTTCTTACAACAAGACCTTGACGCCCTTCGGGTTCCAAAGCGAGCGTCGCTCGGTCTGGGACGCCCCGGATGTCTATCTCAAGGTCTCGCCGTTTTTCGTCGCCGACAAGCTGAAGACGCCCTTGTTGCTGATTCACGGCGCGGAGGATGCGAATCCCGGCACGACGCCGCTGCAATCGGTCAAGCTCTACGAAGCGATCCGTGGCAACGGCGGCACGACTCGCTTGGTTTTGTTGCCGCACGAACCGCATTGGTACACCGCGCTCGAATCGAACGAGCAGGAGATCTACGAGATGCTGCGCTGGTTCGACAAATACGTGAAGGACGCTCCAGAACGGACGGGCGCGACCGCAGGCCGTTAAGGCAGAATTCGCGACGGTCCATGCCGGATTAAACGCTTTGCACCATCGTCGACTCCTTGCGATTGGGGCTATAGTGCCCTTCGCCAAGAGCTACGCAATGAAGCAGCGCCCATGATCGAGTCTCCAGTCGCCAGCAATGAGCGTGAACGGCTCGAGGAGCTCTATAGGTACGAGATTCTCGATACTCCGTGCGAGGAGTCCTTCGATCGCTTGACCTTGTTGGCGGCCCGGGCATTCGATGTCCCGATCGCCGTGATCAGTCTGGTGGATCGGGATCGGCAATGGTTCAAATCACATCAGGGCATCGCCATGACACAAACGCCGCGGGAGCAGGCGTTCTGTGCCCATGCGATTCTCAGCAGCGAACCGTTCGTCGTCGAGGACGCGACCGCCGACCCGCGCTTCGCGAACAACGCTCTCGTCGTGAGCGACCCGTCCATCCGCTTCTACGCGGCTGCGCCGCTCGTGACAGCCGCGGGTTTCGCGATCGGGGCATTGTGTGTCATGGATCGGCGAGCGCGAACCGCGACGCCCGATCAACTGAATACGCTGCGACTCTTGTCGGTGCAGATCGTCCAGCAATTTGAATTGCGTCAGGTCGCTGAAACCCTGCGCCGTCAATCCATTCTGCTCGAGAGGGTGCAAAGCACCGCGCAGATCGGCGGCTGGGAACTGGATCTGTGGACCCGTGCGCTCGCGTGGACGGACGAAACTTACCGGATCCACGGCCTCACCCGGGGTCGATTCGAACTCACGGTGGAGACGGCTATCGGCTTGTATACGCCCGAAACGGCGCCGCGCATCCGTCAAGCATTGGATGCGGCGATCAAGATCGGCGCGCGCTTCGATCTCGAATTGCAAATCGTTCGTGAGGATGGCGAGCGTCGCTGGGTGCGAGCGATCGGCCGCCGCGAGGACGCTGCGGGGCAGCCGCGCAGACTCCTGGGAGTATTGCAGGACGTTACGGAACGCCGCGTGCTCGAGAGCGAGATCGTGCAGATCGCACAACGGGAACAGAATCGGATCGGCATCGATCTGCACGACGGCCTCGGTCAGGAGTTGACCGGCATCTCCTTCATGCTGGCAGGCTTGTTGACGCGGGTTCCGGAGGCGGCGGAAAGGTTCCGCGCCGATCTGCACAGAGTCGAGACTCTGGTGCGCAGCGCCGTCGGCATGTGCCGCACGCTCGCGCAAGGGGTTTCGCCGACGGCCCGAGACCACGGCGGCCTGATCACTGCGGTCCGTGAGTTGGGAGTCCGGATAGCGACACTGCACGGAATCGAGGTCCATGTTCGTACCCATGGTCGGGATCCGGAGCTCGAAGATGCGACGGCAGATCATTTGTACCGTATCGTCCAAGAGGCGATCACCAACGCCATCAAGCACGGGAAGGCTCGAAAAGTGGTCGTCGCAGTCGCCGTAAACGCATGCCGGATCCTGGTCTCCATTACGAACGACGGCAGACCGATCGTGAACGTGCCGCACAGTGAAGGCATGGGTCTCGGCATCATGCGCTACCGCGCTCGATTGATCGGCGCGACGGTCACCATCGAACCAGGTCCGAGCGGTGGCACGCGAGTGCGTTGTTGCCTGCCGCAAACCGCATCGATGCATTGAACGCGGCCCCGTCCGGACTCAGCGCGTCTTCGCCTCGAACACGAGGCAGGTGGTCGTGGCATGGGCGTAGAGCTTGCCGTCCGAACCGAGCAGACGCGCTTCGGCCGTGGCCATTTGTCGCCCCGTGTGGATGCTGGTGGCGATCGCCCGTAACGGGCCTGTCTCTTGCGAGGCGGCCCGGACGAGGTTCAACCCGAGTTCCACGGTCGTGTAGCTGCGTCCTGCCGGAAGCATCGATTGCACGGCGCAGCCGAGTGCGGAGTCGAGCAAGGTCGCGTACCAGCCGCCGTGCACCATGCCCATGGGGTTGTAATGCTTGAGCAGGGGCGTGCCTTGGAAGACGACGCGCCCCGCCTCGACTTCGATCAACGCGAAGTCGAGGGTGTCGGCGATGTGTGGGTAGGGTAGTTCGCCACGCAGCATGGCTTGCAAGATCTCGAGGCCGCTGCGGCCGGCGAGCGCGGCCGGATCGGCGACACCGGGCTTGCCTCCCCCTGCGTGCATGCGGTCGACGATCGCGTTACGCTCGATATCCCACTGAATTTGACTTTGCTTTGCGCTCATTGTTCCACTCTCCGGCGTCTGGTTTGCGGGGGATTGATTTGCGGATGAGGCGTCACCATAGTGCGATTACCTGAAAAAGACGAGGAGAGAACATGCCTGCCTATCGCAAGAGTCCGGAGGCGATTGCAAAACTGTCTGCGGAGCAGTTCCGCGTCACCCAGCAGAGCGGCACCGAGCGACCGGGTACGGGCGAGTACTTGCACAACAAGGAGCCCGGCATCTATGTCGACATCGTCTCCGGCGAGCCGCTGTTCGCATCCACCGACAAGTACGAATCGGGCTGCGGCTGGCCCAGCTTCACGAAGCCAATCGAACCGGCCCACGTCCAGGAAATCAGCGATGCGACGCACGGCATGATCCGCACCGAGGTCCGTTCGGCGCACGGTGATAGTCATCTCGGCCACGTGTTCACCGACGGACCGCGCAATCGCGGTGGACTGCGCTACTGCATCAACTCCGCCTCGTTGCGCTTCGTGCACCGTGACGACATGCGTGCGCAAGGCTACGAAGCGTATCTCGATCAGGTCGAGGAGCCACGATGACCCCGTCGCGCGCGGTATTGGCGGGTGGGTGTTTCTGGGGGATGCAGGATCTTATGCGTCGCTACGACGGCGTGATCTCGACGCGCGTCGGTTACACGGGCGGCGAGGTGCGCAATGCCACCTATCGCAATCACGGCAATCATGCCGAGGCGATCGAGATCCTGTTCGATCCGGCCAAGATCAGCTTTCGCCAGATCCTGGAGTTCTTTTTCCAGATTCACGATCCGAGCACGCCGAATCGTCAGGGCAACGACGTCGGGCCGAGTTATCGCTCGGCGATCTTTTACGTCGATGAGGAACAGAAGCGCGTCGCCGAGGAGGTCATTGCGGCGATCGACGACTCCAGGCTATGGCCCGGCAAGGTCGTCACGGAAGTCGCACCCGCGCGGGAGTTCTGGGAGGCGGAGCCCGAGCATCAAGACTATCTCGAGCGTTACCCGACCGGCTACACCTGTCATTACGTCCGGCCGAAATGGAAACTACGCGGATGAGTCGTGGGCGTGGGCTCGAGTGCCCCGCACCCGCTCAGTGTCCCCTGCGCGCTCAGTGTCCCGCAGAGATGAGTTGCGCGATCCGCAGCAACACGAGTCCTGCCGCGACGATCAGATAGCCACGCAGGACGATCAACCCGGTACGACTCAAGGCGGTGAGCCGCGCCGGCGGTAATCGGTGCAGGGGCGGCATCCGCCAATCGTCGCGCTCAGCCCGACTCAATTCTGCCGCAGCGGCCGGCGCCGGCTTACGCCCGGGCCGCGCCAGCATGAGCGTTGCCCCCAGGGCGACGACGCTGCCGACGACCAGGACGGCAAGAATCTCGGCGCCCGAAATTGCGGGAAACAGCACCGAGGCGGTCAAGATCACCGACAGCATCACGAGGACGGCGATGACCGCACCCGTGAACAGATTCGTCACCCAGGTGTTCGCCCAGGGTCCGAGCACCGCCTGGTCATTGCAGAGCAATAGCAGGAATACCGTCGCGCTCGGCAAGAGCACGCCGGCAAGCGTCTGCACGGCATTGGTCAGCAGGCCGAGCGGTGTCCCCGGCGCAAGCACCAGCGCCGCCGAGATCGTGATCAGCGCAAAATACACCGCGTAGAACCCCTTGGCATCCCCGGGATTACGATGCAGCGAGTGGCGTACGCCGAACACGTCGCCGATTGCGTAAGCGGTCGACAAGGACACCGCCGCCGCGCCGATGATGCATGCGTCGATCAAGGCGACTGCGAACAGGACTCCGCCGAGATGTCCGGCCCGCCGGGCGATGCCGACCGCGACGTCACCGGCGTCGACGAATGCCCCGAATTGCGGCGTTGCTTCGAAGGCGGCGCTCGTGAGCGCCATCATCGCGACGCCGCCGATGATCACGAGGCCTATCCCCAGCCACAGATCCACGCGCTCGTAGGGGATGAAACGCGGCGTGATGCGTTTGTCGATGACGTAGCTCTGCTGAAAGAACAGCTGCCATGGCGCGACCGTCGTGCCGACGATCGCGATGATCAGCAGCATCACTTCGGTCAGCGGCGCTCCGTGCGGCAGTCCGGGCACGAAGAAGTCGTGGGTCACGCGGCCGTAGTCCGGATGGAGCATGAAGAACACCGGCACGAGCAGCAGGCTCCCGAACACGAGCGCGAGCGCGAAGCGTTCGAAGCGGCGGAAATCCCCGGTGCTCGCGACCGCCATGATGATCAGCGCGGAGGCGATGATGCCCCAGAGCTTCGGGATGCCGAGATAGGCGAATCCCAACGTGAGACCGATGAATTCCGTGACGATCGTCAAGGCATTCAGCAGCACCAAATCGACGATGCTGAACGCGCCCCAGAATCGGCCGAAGCGCGCGAGGATCAGTCGTGCATGACCGACTCCGGTCACCGCCCCGAGGCGCAGCACCATCTCCTGATTGACGTAGAGGACGGGCACGAGCAGCAGCAGAGTCCACAGCAGGGTCGTGCCGTAATTCTGACCGGCCTGCGTATAGGTACCAAATGCGCCGGCGTCGTTGTCGCCGACCATGACGATCAGGCCGGGACCCAAGACCGCAAGCAAGGTCTTCACGCGCGGCCACAGACCCCGGCGAGCCGCGGTATCACCGACCCGGATCGTACCGAACCCGCCACGAATGTCACCCGTATGGGCGCTGTCGAGTTGCGCACCGCCCTCGGCGAGTTCCTGGGTCAAGGTCAGCGGCGCGAGCTTTGCCGCCGGATGGTTGCGGAAGCGTATGACGGGCTTTGCCATAATGAGTACTCCTCGAAGGCTCGAACTCGCAGGCACGAGGTCGGGGAGCAATGGCTGCGGAAGACTAGAGCGTCAGCGCCGTCTTCCGCCCAATCGCACTCGTCCGAGCCGCGGGTCGCGTACCAGGGTGTGGGTCCATAGCCGGCAAACATACCCTACCGGGGTATGCCAGGCAACCGCCTGCCGCGGCCCGGCACCCGGCGCGTCTCGCCGATCGCCATGAGCGCGAAATCTGCCTCCTTCACGCCGTGCTGCGCCCGAGCCGCCGCAATGACGTGCAGCGGATGATCCAAGGGCTCGTCGGCGAGAGAAAAAGTTCCCCAATGTACGCCGACGCTGCGCTTCGCACCGAGATCGACATGAATGCGCACCGCCTCTGCCGGATCGACGTGTTGGTGTTGCATGAACCAACGCGGTTCGCAGGCGCCGACCGCGATCAGCGCGACGTCGAAGCCGCCGCCATCGTCCGCGCATTGACGCTCGGCAAATCGCTGCCGGGTGTCGGTGAAGTCCGCGCTGTAACCCGTATCACCGCTGAAGAACCAGTGACAGTCGGGACCGATGATGCTCCAAGCGCCCCACAGGGTCTTGTTGCGATCCGTCAGCGAACGCGCGGACCAGTGCTGCGCCGGTGTAAGGTGGAACTCGACGTCCGCGTGCTCGTGATGTTCCCACCAGTCCAGTTCGACCGCGCGGCTGACACCCGCGCGGATCATCCAGTTCTTCAGCCCGAGCGGCACGAGGAACAGCGGCTCACCACCGGATTGCCGGGCGAGCGTCCGGATGCTGTCGCGATCCAGATGGTCATAATGATTATGCGACACGAGCACGACATCGACGCGCGGTAGCGCGTCCAGCGCGATCCCCGGCGGCTGCGCACGCCTGGGGCCCAGCCACCGCAGTGGCGAGGCACGCGCCGAGAAAATCGGATCGGTCAGCACGTTGAGACCGTCGGCCTGGACCAAGGATGTTGCATGACCGATCCACGTCACGGTCGGCGTCATCTTCGTGCCGGCGCGTGCGTTCGCCTGCAAGAACTCCAACTCTGGAGCACGCGTCGGCGTTGGCAATTGCGGGGCGGGCGGCAGATGCTTGCGCATACGGTTCCATTGCCAACGCATCGCCTCGAGCAATGATTTGTTTACCGTGGTCGCGTAATTATTTCTGAAACCGCGGCGCGTGTGATGCGATTTGCTCATGCGCTGATGTCCCATGCACTGCTGTCCGCCGTGTGGTGGTGTGCTAACGAACAGACGCCCCGGATGGCGAGGGCCGTAATGCGAACCACTTGAAAAGGCCCTCCCAACATCGATTCATCGAGCGCACCATCATGAGTTATCAAAGCTTCAATCCCGCGACCGGCATACTGGTCAAGTCATTCCCCGAGATCAGCGACGCCGACTTCGAAAAGAAAATCGCGACCGCCGCGGACTGCTATGCGAGCTGGCGCCAGAAGACCTATGCGGAGCGCGCGAAGATCGTCGCGAAAGCCTCTGCCATCCTACATGAGCGCATCGATGAATTCGCCCATCCCATGACGATCGAGATGGGCAAGCGCATCGGCGAGGCCCGGGGCGAGGTGCAATTCAGTTCGGAAATTCTCGCCTATTACGCCAAACATGCGGAGAAATTCCTCGCGCCCGTGAAACTGCATCCCACCATCGGTGAGGCGCACATGGAGAGCAGCCCCATCGGCGTGATCTTTTGCGTCGAGCCGTGGAATTTTCCCTACTACCAGCTCGCTCGCGTGGCCGGACCCCATCTGATGGCCGGTAACGTGATCATGGTCAAGCACGCGAGTTGCGTCCCGCAATGCGCGATCGCGTTCGAGGCGCTCTGGCGGGAGGCGGGCGCGCCGGCCGGGCTTTACACGAATTTGCTGATCTCCCACGAGCAGAGTGACCGGATCATCGATGATCCCCGCATCAAGGGCGTCGCGCTGACCGGCAGCGTCGCGGCCGGCCGCAGTCTTGCCGCGCGCGCCGGCAAGAACATCAAGGTGTCCTCGATGGAGCTCGGTGGCAGCGACGCCTTCATCGTGCTCGAGGATGCGGATCTCGCACATACGATCAAATGGGCGGTCTGGGGCCGGATGTACAACACCGGTCAGACCTGTTGTGCCGCGAAGCGTTTCATCGTCGTCGAGAAATTAGCCGACCGATTCCTCGAGGAATTTCGTGCCGCGCTCGCCGCGCTCGAGCCTGGGGATCCGATGGACGAGAAGACCACGCTCGGTCCCTTGTCCACCGAGTCGGCCTTGGTCGATCTGCTGCGCCAGGTCGACGGTGCGGTTGCCAAGGGCGCAAAAGTCCTCCTTGGGGGCAAGCGCATCGACCGCGCCGGCTCCTACATGCAACCGACCATACTCACCGACATCGCGCCCGACAATCCCGCGTTTCGCGAGGAGTTCTTCGGGCCCGTCGCACTGTTTTTCCGGGTCAAGGACGAGGAGGCTGCGATCGCGCTCGCGAACGATTCGGACTTTGGCTTGGGCGGCTCGGTATTCACCAAGGATGTTGCGCGCGGCAAGCGCGTCGCGACGCGCGTCGAGACCGGCATGATGTTCATCAATAACATCTCCTGGTCCGATGCCGAATTGCCGTTCGGCGGCATCAAGGATTCGGGCTATGGTCGTGAACTCGGCAACATGGGCATTCAAGAGTTCGTCAACAAGAAGCTGGTGCGCACCGCGCATCTCGAAGCGCCGCTATGAGCCGCAGTCCCGAGTCGTCCAGGTACAAGGCGCAGGGGTAGCCTCATGTATGTCAATGTCGCGGTCCTCAAGGAAACCGTCGCGCACGAGCGCCGGGTCGCCCTCGTGCCCTCGGTCGTGCCGAAGTTGCTGAAGCTCGGCGCCAAACTCCACATGCAGGCCGGGGCCGGAGTCGCCGTCGATTTGCCGGACTCGGCCTATCACGATGTGGTGTTCTTCACCGACCGGCATGAGCTCGTCAAGGACGCCGACGTGGTCCTCGGCGTCAACGCGCCCGCACTGGACGTCATCGACGCCATGAAACCCGGAGCCGTCCTCGTCTCCTTCATCTACGAACATCGTGATCTCGCGCTCGTGCGCCGGCTGCTCGAGCGGAAAATCACCTGTTTCGCGATGGAAAGAGTACCGCGGATCACGCGCGCCCAGTCCATGGACGCTTTGTCGAGTCAATCGGCACTCGCCGGGTATTACGCCGTGCAGCTCGGCTCCACGATACTGGCGCGAATTCTTCCCAAGATCACGACGGCGGCCGGCGTGATCGGGCCGGCGCACGTACTCGTCATGGGTCTCGGTGTCGCCGGCCTCGAAGCAGTGGCGACGGCGCATCGCTTGGGCGCGGTCGTCGAGGGTTACGACGTTCGACCCGACACGCAGGGTCAGGTCGAGTCCTTGGGCGCAACTTTCGTGGACACCGCGGTCGATGCGGTGGGTCGGGGCGGGTATGCAAGGGAACTCACCCCCGTGGAAAAGACCCAGATTGCGGCCGTGCTGACGGCGCATATCCAAAAGGCGGATCTCGTGATCACGACCGCGGCGATCCCTGGTAAAGCCTCGCCCAAGCTCATCAGCAGAAAACAGGTCGCCGGCATGAAGTCCGGCAGTGTGATCGTCGATTTATCCGCCGAGGGGGGCGGCAACTGCGAGGACACGGAGCCCGGCGCGACGGTGCGCGTGGGGCATGTCACGATCGCCGCGCCGCAGAACGTGCCCGCCTTGCTCGGCGAGGATGCGAGCGTGCTCTACGCCAAGAATCAGGCGGCGCTGCTCGAGTTGTTCATCAAGGACAACATCATAAAGATCGATTGGACCGACGCGGTGCTGTCGCAAACCTGTCTGACCCACGATGGGAAACGCACTCCCGATGCGCCGCCATCGGCCAAGCCGGCCGTACCGAACAAACCCGCAGTCCACGCCGCCTGACCGCGGTCACCGGAGAAGATCGATGGGTTTCCAAATCGCGATCGGCGGCTTCGTCGCCCTCTATATTTTCATGGTCACGGCGTTTGCCGGATGGGTGATCATCGGCCGGGTGCCCGCCATCCTGCACACGCCCTTGATGTCGGGTTCGAATTTCGTGCACGGCATCGTCGTCGTCGGCGGTATCTTCACGCTCCTCAATGCCAGCACGGCGCTGGAACAAACCATCGGGTTTTGCGCGGTTCTGCTCGGAGCCGGCAACGTCGCCGGCGGCTTCGCCGTGACGCAACGCATGTTGGCGATGTTTCAAACGAGCGGCGCTGGTGCGAGTGACGCCGCCGCGGGCGGACACGCGAAGCGAGGCCAGCATAGAGCCCACGCGGCACCGAAGGCCGTACCTAAAACCGCACCCAAAGCCGTGGCCAAGACCGGTCGCTCGCAAATCAAGAAGTCCTGAGGATTCATCATGCTCATTACGATTTCACAGCTGATCATCGGCGGGGTGGGCTTGATCGCAGCCTTCTTGCTCATGTACGGGCTCTGGCGCATGTCCTCGCCCGTGACCGCGCCGTCGGGTATTCTGGTCGCGGGCATCGGGATGCTCGCCGCCGTGCTCGTGAGCTTCTTGTACGTCTTTACCGTCGATGCGGCAGCCAAGCCGCATTTGCCGATCAATATCGCGCTTGCGGCGGCGGCGCTGTTGATCGGCGCGGGGTTTGCCTGGTGGAGCGGCCGCAAGGTTGCGATTACGGCGATGCCGCAAGCCGTGGCGCTGTTCAACGGCATGGGCGGCGGCGCCGCGGGCGCGATCGCCGCGGTCGAGTTATTCGGCAACCGCGCTCATGGCTGGGCGGCGGTGATCGTCACCCTGCTCGGCGCCTTGATCGGCACGGTATCACTGTCTGGTTCGATCATCGCCTGGGCTAAGCTCGATCGTATTCTCGAGAAACCGCTGAAGATTCCGGGCTTGCAGATCTTCAACGGAGTCGTGTTGCTCGGCGGTCTCGGCGTCGGGGGTATCATCGCGGCAACGGTCGCTGGTGCCGTCACGCCGATACTGCCCCTTGCGGATCTGATCGAGATCTTCTTCGGTATCGCCCTGTTCTACGGCATTCTCATGACCTTGCCGATCGGCGGCGCCGACATGCCCGTCGTGATCTCGGTCTACAACGCGTTCACGGGATTGGCGGTCGGATTCGAGGGCTTCGTGCTGCAAAATCCGCCTCTGATGATTGCCGGCATGTTGGTCGGCGCGGCGGGCCTGCTGCTGACGCTGCTCATGGCCAAGGCGATGAATCGCTCCGTCGTGAAGATCTTGTTTTCCAGCTTCGGTCCGGCCGCGAAACGCAAACAGGGCGCGATCAAGGGCAGCCTCAAGCCCGTACAGCCGAGCGATGCCGGCATTTTCATGCGCTATGCCAAGTCGGTGATCATCGTGCCGGGATACGGACTCGCGGCGTCGCAAGCCCAGGGCAAGCTCTATGACTTCGTGAAACTGCTGCAAGCGGCCGGCGTCAGCGTAAAGTTCGCGATCCATCCGGTCGCCGGCCGCATGCCCGGCCAGATGGATGTGTTGCTCGCCGAGGCTGGAGTGCCCTATGACCTGATCGCGCAGCTTGCCGACATCAACGACGATTTCAAGACCACGGACGTCGCGTTGATCATCGGCGCCAACGACGTCGTGAATCCGGAGGCGCGCACCGACAAGACCTCGCCGATCTTCGGCATGCCCATCCTCAACGCCGACCAGGCCAAGAAATGCTATGTGATCAAGCGTGGCGACGGCAAAGGCTACGCGGGGATCGTCAACCCGCTGTTTTACGCCGACGACACTTACATGGTGTACGGCGATGCGGCTGCGGTCTGCGTCGCGATGACCGAGGCCGTGCGCGGCCTCGGCGCCGCCGCTGCCTGACGCGTCCCTCAACTCTAATTCAACTTTAGGAAGCGTACGATGACAAAGATGCAAGTCGCCATGGTCGAGCATTTCAAGAAGCCCTTGGTCATGCGCGAATGGGACATCCCGGTCCCCGGCCCCGGACAGATACTCGTCAAGACGGAGGCCTGCGGCGTGTGCCATACCGATATTCACGCCGCCGACGGCGACTGGCCGGTCAAGCCGACGCTGCCGTTCATCCCCGGTCACGAGGGCATCGGGCGAATCAGCGCGGTCGGCGCCGGCGTCACGCTGGTCAAGGAGGGTGATCGTGTCGGCGTGCCCTGGCTGCATTCGGCGTGCGGTCACTGCGAATATTGTTTGACCGCGTGGGAAACGATCTGTCCCGCGGAGACCTTTACCGGTTACAGCACGAACGGGGCATTCGCCGAATACCTGCTCGCGGATCCGAACTATGTCGCGCACATCCCGGCCGCACTGTCCCCACAGGAAGCGGCTCCGATCATTTGTGCCGGCATCACGAGCTACAAAGGCATCAAGCAGACCGAGGCAAAGCCCGGCGAATGGCTGGCGGTTTCCGGTATCGGCGGCCTGGGCCACCTCGCCATCCAATATGCCAAACACATGGGCCTCAAGGTCTGCGCGGTCGACATCGACGATGCGAAGCTCGCGCTCGCGACTCATCTCGGTGCCGATGCTGTCGTCAATGCGAAAGTCGGCGATCCGGCGGCGGCCGTCAAGAAGGCTACCGACGGCGGTGCGCATGGCGTGTTGATCACGGCGCCGTCCTTGAGCGCTTTCAAGCAAGGCGTCGGTATGACACGCAAGCACGGTATCTGCGTCCTCGTCGGCCTGCCGCCGGGCGATTTCCCGGTGCCGCTGTTCGATCTGGTCGCCGACTGCATCAGTATCCGGGGTTCGTTCGTCGGTAATCGCGAGGACCTTGCCGAGGCCTTGAGTTTCGCGGCCGAGGGCAAGGTCAAGGCCGATATCGAGTTGCAGCCGCTCGCGGCGATCAACGATGTTTTCAAGCGTCTAGAGCACGGCGACGTCGCGGCGCGCGTCGTGCTGCAGTTCGAATGAGTCCATAGCGGTGGCCTAACGCGCTCACCGGATCGCGAGCACCGCCACGGTCAAGGATGCAAGGCAGACGAGGCTTTGGTCGGGTTTGCGGATGTCGATTTGCCATACCTGGCTGCGGCCGCCCCGGTGCACGGAACGCGCCGTACCGATCACCTCGCCATCCCGCGCGCTGCTCACGTGGCTGGCGGTCAAGGTCTGGCCGACGCAGCGAAACTGCGCGGGATCCACGCACAGCATGGCGGCAACGCTGCCGAGCGTTTCGGCGAGCGCGGCCGAAGCCCCGCCGTGGAGCAATCCGTACGGTTGGCGGGTGCGCGGCTCGACCGGCATCGTCGCCGTGAGACTGTGCTCGTCGAAGCCCGTGAAGCGGATCCCGAGCAGATCGACCAGCGTGTTTTCACCGAGTCGATCGAGGTCGGCGAGTTCGAAGGAACGGAACCACAGTGACATGTCGCCTAGTTTAGCCGCGGTCGCGCTGTCTGTCTTTGTCCTACGCGGGAACCGGCGCCCAGCTTGCTGGCTGTCGGTGTGTGATTGAGGTACAACATCGTATGAGTTTTGCTCAAAAAACATGTACGAATTGAACATCAAGACGCGCCTAGAGGCGTCCTCGCGAGTCGGCAGCTTGCTGCTGGTGTTCCTTGTCGCGCTGGCCGCGCGACCCGCTTCGGCGCAGACCCCGGCGCCCTTGCAGGAATGGCAATACTCGAGCGGCATCGCACTTTATAAAATGTACCTTCCGGACGCTTTGTGGCAGGTCGATGCCGGCCTGGCGGTCGAACCGAGACCTTTGTACGAAGGCTCGGAACGCTATCGCACCTTGGCGGGGCCCGTGTTCGACGTTCGCTACAAGGACCTGGCCTTTCTTTCCACGGGCGAAGGCATCGGCGTCAATCTCCTACGCGGGGATAACTTTCGCGCGGGTGTGGCGGTAGGCTACGACATGGGTCGAATCGCGCATGATGATCTCGGCCACCTCAAGGGTCTCGGTGATGTCGGTACGTCCGCAACCGTCAAGTTATTCGGCTCCTACGTGATCTCGAAATCACTGCCGCTCGTCTTTCGCGGTGACCTACGCCAGTACACGGGGGGCGCGAGCGGTCTGCAGGGAGATCTCGACATTTACATGCCGCTGCCCGGCAGTTCCGAGCATATCGTGATGTTCGCGGGCCCTTCGCTGACTTTCGCCGATCGAGCGCACCTGCAGACGCTGTTCGGGGTGAACCCGAACCAGGCTCTCGCCTCGGGTTACGAGAACTACTCGGCGCACGGCGGTCTCGAGTCGGCGGGTTTCGGTTTCGCCGCGACCTGGATGATGAGCACGCACTGGCTGCTCGTTGCGGATCTTGCCGCCAATCGATTGCTCGGCAGCGCCGCCGACAGTCCCATCACCCAGACTCGGGTGCAAGGGGTCGCCGTGCTGGCTCTCGCATACAAATGGTGATCGCGCTGCGCATGACTGGTTGCCCGCGGCGCTTGCATATCATTCCTCGCGCCACCGCCCGAGGAGATCAAGTACGGCCGTAACCGCGGAAGGCAAGGCGCTCTCGACGGTATCCGACAGTGTCATGGACCAATCCACCCGTTGCGGCTGTATGCAAAGCAAGGCTCGCTGGGCGGGCACGCAGCGCAGCATTCGCGCGATGTCCATCAAATCGATCAGACCGGCTTCATGTGCCGTGCGGCGGCGAAAGCCGGACAGGAACTCGTCCATCGCGCGGCCTTCATACAGCGTGAAGCTTCCCGGTCTGGCATGAAAATCGGCAGCCTCTACGATCAGCATCGACCGCGCCGCCTCGACGAACGAGAGCAGGCTGAAGCTCATCGCGCCGCCGTTGACGAACTGAGCCACGCCGGCGTCGAGTTCGACCGAGAGCCGCTCCATCAAGCGTACGCCGGCCCCATCGTCGCCCAAGAGAACATTGCCGAACGCCAGCACCAAGACGTCGGGAGCCGGCGTGAAATCGGGTGATGCGGATTTGTCGGCGGCTACGCCCTGCCAGTCTCTTGCCATGTGTTCTCCAGGGATTGAATCATTGCAGCATCGGACGGCGCCGCGCGTCAGTGCGGTACCGAACAGAAGGACCGCGCCCACCGACCGGTCCTGGCTCAGGAGGTCGCGATTTCGGTCTTCAGCCGCGCGTACTCTTCGCGACTGAGCTCGCCCCTGGCGTAGCGCTCGTCGAGTATGTCGAGCGCCGGCTTGCGAAAGCCGCGCGCATATTTCGAGTGCGCTCGATAGGTGTAGCCCCAATTGCCGACGCTCGAAAAGAACAGAAAGATGATCCCGAACCACAGGAACCAGCCCCAGCCGAAATACCAATCGTTCCAATAACCTTGTGCCATGCGGGGTCTCCAGTGATCGCGGGATGGGAAGTATGCGGTCGCAGGCCCCTCAGGATCTGTACGCTGTCGTACGGCCGCCGCATGCGATGTGACGCTATGCTGCTGCATGCTGGGACTGGAGATAGCGCTGTTCGTGGCGGCGGCGGGACTTCTGGTCTGCGCCTTTCTGCGGCGTTTGCGCGTTTATCGCAGCCTGTTCGTCGGCGCCTGCGTGCTGGCGCTGAGCACCGCGCTGTACTCGGCGCGCGGCGAGTGGTTCGGCCGGGATCTCACGCCGGCGATGACCGCCGCGGACCGTGTGCCCGAAGAGGTCTTCGGTGTCGCTTGGTGGATACTCGGCGCCTGGCTGGTGCGCAGCGTATTGACGCTGTTCATGCGGCGCACGTGGTTTCCGATCGACGATCTCCCGCATGCTTGGCGGCTGTTCGCCGATCTTGCCTCGGCGCTCGTCTACGTCATCGCCTTCATCGGCATCATGGATACCGTGCTCAAGGTGCCGATTTCGGCGCTGCTCGCGACCTCGGGCGTGCTGGCGATCGTGCTCGGACTGGCTTTGCAGAATACCCTTGGCGACGTCTTGTCGGGTCTTTCGATCAACATCGAGAAACCCTTCGGCGCCGGTGACTGGATCACGCTCAATCCGCAAGTCGAAGGCCAGGTCATCGAGGTCAACTGGCGCGCAACTCACATCAAGACGCAAACGAACGACATCATCGTGATTCCAAACAGCGTCATCGCCAAGTCGATCGTGACCAACCACCGCCGCTTCCATGACCCGTATCTTTGCGTGCTGCGCTTCACGGTCGATGCGCTGCACGGTCCGGTCGACGTGATCGCGGCCCTGCGCGGCGCGACCGCCGCCGCCGCCGGCGTCGCGGCGGGTTCCGGGGCGGTCTACGCGACCGGGCTCGGGGACCGCTGCGTCAATTACGAGGTTTGGTTCGGTGTCAGTGACTTTGCCGATACCGCGACGGTTCAGTCGGCCGTCGTTGCGCAGGTGTATGCCGTCTGCCGGCAGGCCGAGTACCGGATCGGCGCGGCGATAGTCGATGTGCGGCTGATGGCGCCTGCGCTGCGCTCCGACGCTGAGTCGAAAAGTACTTCCCCATGTTAGTTACCGCACAGACAGTCCCTTGCGGCCTTGCGCATCGTGTCAGCATTCGCAGGCTGACCAGGAGGACGAGATCGTGGAGGAACCCGCCGTCGTGACCGACGCCCGCTATCGGGCCGAGACTCCCAACATCGCCCAGGTGAAACTCGCGCGTGCCGAGGCCCAGCTGCAGGCCGAGCGGGAAATGCGTGACCGCCTCGAGTACATCCTGCGGGAGGAAGTCGCCCAGGAACTCGCCGGCATCTCGCTGCTGGTCGCGGCTTTGCGCCGTCAAGCGGGATCCGCCGGCGCCATGGACCTTGCTTTACAGCAGATCGCCGCACTCTTGACGTCGTCGATAGGACGTTGTTGCGTCGAGACCAGAACGCCGCAGCGCGCTAGGCGCTGAGCGAGTCGGGCTCGAGCTCCGCATAGAGTTGCCAGAAGCGCGCCGCGGCCGCGCTCAGGTTGGCCTGCCAGTCGTCGGCGGCCGTGTGATCCGCACCATCGGTGATGTATTTGGCGCAGGCGAACCGTACCGCTTCGACCTGGCACACCTTGGCGAGCGCGTATGCTTCCATGTCGATCACGTCACAACTGACCCGTGGTATGCCGGTTTCGAAGCTATCCCCGCTGCCACAGACACCAACCGGCAATGCGGCGAAGCGACGCGGAAATTCCAGCCGGGCGGGAATGTCGTCGAACGGTGTATGACCCGGCGCGAAGCCCAAGGCGCTGACATCCATGTCGCGCTGAACGAAATGGTGGCATTCGACGAGTGCGCCGCGGGCGAAACGCCGGCTGCCGGCGGTGCCGAGATTCAGCACGCGCGGTGGTTCTCTTCCGGCGGAGCGGTATTGCGCGAGCTTGCGGGAGAGAGCGAGAGTCGCGTTGATCTTGCCGACTCCGGTATATAGCACGGGTACCCGGTGTGCGGCGAACAGGCCCTGGGACTCGATTGCCAATGCCATGACGATCAAGGTCGTCGGCAGTTCCTCATCATCCTCGCGCATCGTCGTCGCAGCATGCCGGCGGCGCGCGCAATGCGCAAGTCCGCCACCCGAGGCGCAGGCCTGAAATAAGTTGCGCGGTTCCCCGGTCCGTTCTCCTATATGCTGCCGCTGTCGACCTGCGGCTTACCGTGAACGGGAGGCTAGTTCTGATGATGCGAGTTCGCGCCCGCGGCTCCTGCGCGATGGCCGTCATGGGCAAAGCCTCGATCCCGGGCCGGGCGAAGACCCGTCTCGTGCCGCCGCTGACCTACCAAGAAGCCGCGCTGCTCAACACCGCTTTCCTGCAGGACATCGTTGCCAACATCGGTGCGGCGGCGAGCGAAATCGACGTGGAACCCTATGTCGCCTATGGCCCGGTCGGCAGCGAAGCCTTTTTTCGCGAGCATCTCCCCTCGGATGTTGGTTTGCTCGAGTCCTGTCTGCCAAATTTCGGCGACTGTCTCTATCGCGTGATCGAGACGCTGCTGGCCCGCGGATTTGCTTCGGTTTGCGTGATCAATTCCGACAGCCCGACGCTGCCGACGGCGCAATTGATCGCCGCGGCCCGCCAGCTCGCCGAGCCCGGTGATCGCGCCGTAATCGGGCCGTCGCTAGACGGCGGCTATTACCTGCTCGGCCTGAAGGCGGCGCACAGGCATTTGTTCGAGGGGATAGCCTGGAGCACGGCACGCGTTTTCGAGCAGACCCGGCAACGTGCTGCGGACCTGGCATTGCCGCTCGTGCTGCTCGAGCCCTGGTACGACGTCGACGACATTGCGACGTTGCGCCGCTTGCACGATGAGCTGTCGACGCCGAACGTCGCCGCGCCAATCGACGCGAGTCCTGCGTCCGCGATCTACGCTGCCCGGCACGCCCGGGCGGCGTTGGCTGCCTGTCGGTCGCTCGTCGAAGCGTCACCTGCATGACGCCAGCGGACGGCCTGCCGCGCGGAATCTGGCTTCCGGCAAGCTTGATGCTCGCGACGGCGGGCCTTGCGCTCTGGTGCCTTGAGGGGTGGTTTCTGCATGCGTATTGCGCGGTATTTCTCGCGCAAGTCGCCATCTACGGACTGGCCGCCTGGGTCTTGCTAAAAAGGGCGCCCGACCCGCGTACCCAGGGTCGTACCGCCCTGATCGCGATCCTGATCGTCGCCGCTGCGCTGCGTACGATCGCACTGTTTGCGCCCGAGGCTTTGTCGACCGATGCGTTTCGCTATGTCTGGGACGGACGCGTCCAGGCCGCCGGCATCAATCCTTATCGCTACATTCCGGCCGATCCACATTTGCTGTCCCTGCGCGACACGGCGATCTATCCCAATATCAACCGCGCCGAATACGCGCATACGATTTATCCGCCCACGGCCCAAATCAGCTTTTTCGGCATCGAGCGCCTCGGTGACGGCATTCTTGCCATGAAACTCGGCATGTGCGCTTTCGACGCCGTGAGCATCGCCTGCCTGATCGCGTTGCTGGGTAAGCAAGGTTTGCCGACAACCCGGGTCTTGCTCTATGCCTGGCATCCGCTGCCGGTCTGGGAGTTCGCGGGCACGGGACATGTCGATGCGATCGCCATCGCGCTGT
>Ga0116226_10000007_pt1 | contig 128636 bp, 117 predicted proteins | sample S1TSphfallax_FD_89692 | JGI IMG/M metagenome (GOLD analysis project Ga0116226, IMG submission 89692) | Host-associated microbial communities from peat moss isolated from Minnesota, USA - S1T2_Fa - Sphagnum fallax MG | ecosystem: Host-associated > Plants > Peat moss > Unclassified | place... | reverse complement strand
ATGGTTTAGAGGGCGATTCAGACATTAGATTGACGCGGATTCGCGTCAATCTAATGTCATCGCGCTCTAGAGCCTGATGCTCATAGATTGAATCGCTTTGCGATTAAATCTATGAGCTGAATCGCGCTCTAGAGTCTCCGCATTTCCAAAATCTCGTATCCCGCTAATTTCGCCAGCTTGTCATAGCGTCGGTCCGACAGATCGGGCGCGAAGGCGGGATCGCTGGCAGGCAGGCTGAGGATCAGATTTTTTCCCTCGACCCAAAGGCGGGTCGTTGGCAACAGCCCCGGAACCCCGCCCGACAGACTATGGCCCAGGCGCAGCGCATTGCCGATCAGCAGGGCGCGACGCTGCTCTTCGACCGATAACAGGCTGCGGGCGTCGGCGGCTTGCGGCAAGGAGTCCTCGCCGCCATAGCGGGCATGGATCGCCAACGCCAGCAGGGCGCGATCTTTATGATCCAATCCCATGAAGGGCAGGCGGAAGACCCGCAGGAAAGCCTGTTCGGCGCGATAATCGGGATGCTCGTTCCAGAAGACGTCGCCCAGCAGGCAGGCGGCTTCCCGCAGGCGTTTTTGATGGCCACTCTCAAAAGACAGGAGCGGCGTCATCCATTCAAGCATTTCCTGGCCATGTTCGGGAAAACGCCCCGCCGTACGGGCCATATCGGCGCAGGCCGCCAGCAACGGATCCCAGGAGCGGGCCTCGGGATTGAGATGCTGATAAAAACGCCCCTCGCGCATGCCATAGACCGAGAAAATGAGCCGCGAGGGCGCGGCAAGGCGCAATAGCTTGCCAAGCAGCAATCCGGCCATCGGCAAATGGGGCAGGCGCTTTTTTGACAAGCCCGGCACCTTGTCCAGCGAGCGAAAGCTCTGCCGGCCGATCAGATCGGCGAGACCAGCGGCCTCCTCGGCCGGCAAGGTGAAATTGTCGAGCACATGGAGCGGATGGCCGGTCTGGGCGATACAGAGCCGGGCCAGCGCCCGCCAGGCGCCGCCCACAGCATAGAGCGGGCGCTGATGACCGCGTCCCCACCAGTCGATCGTGGCGAATTGCTTATCGATCAGGGCTTCCGCCACGCCGCGCTGTCCTTCCGCGGCATCGAAAAGACGTAAGACGCCCAGCGGAAAGGTCGTCGCCAGCCCGGTAAAGCGGCCGTGATCCAGAGCGACCAGTTCGAGGCTGCCGCCGCCAAGATCGGCGACGATGCCATCGGCATCGGGCGTCCCGCACAAGACCCCCATCGCCGCCAGACGTCCCTCTTCCTCGCCGGTCAGGACGGTCACGTCGATATCGCAGGCCTGTTCCAGAGCGCTGACAAAAGCCGGGCCGTCGCTCGCTTCGCGGACCGCTGCTGTCGCCAGGACATCGAGGATGCCGACCTCCATGGCGCGCGCGAGACGGACGAACCTCGCGACCATCGACAGGGCTTCTTCTTTGCCGACCGGGTTCAGCCGGCCGGATTGCTGTAATCCCACGCCCAGTCCGCACACCGCCTTTTCGTTGAACAGCGGGACCGGCGCCCGGGTGTGGCCGTCATAGACGACCAGACGCACGGAGTTGGAACCGATATCGATGATGGCGATATTTTTGTAAAGTGCTCCGGGTTGGGAGAGAGCCTGAGACTCCATTGGTCAGTCGGGATCCTTCAAGACCAGCTTGGGCAATGGATTGGTGCTTTTTAACGCACTGCCGCGTCCCGACAGGCTGGGATTGGTCATGAAATAAGTATGGGCAGAAAAAGCCTGCTCATCGGGTTTCGGCGTCACCCTAGTGTAATTGCCGTCGGCGTCCAACACCCAGCTTTGCAGATTGTCCTTCAAATTGGCGACCAGGATCTGGTCGAGGATCTGCCGATGTACCGTGCTGTTCTCGATCGGGACCAGACTCTCTACCCGCCAGTCCATATTGCGATTCATCCAGTCGGCCGAGGAAATGAACAGCTTGGCATGGCGCGACGGCAGGCGATGGCCATTACCGAACGCAACGACCCGGCCATGTTCAAGAAATCGGCCGACAATGCTCTTGACCCGGATATTCTCGGACAGGCCGGGAACGCCCGGCCGCAGGCAGCAGATGCCACGGATGATCAGATCGACCGGCACGCCGGCATTCGAGGCGGAATAGAGCGCGTCGATCAGTTTGGCGTCAACCAGACTATTCATCTTCACCCAGATTGCCGCCGGCTTTCCTGCGCGGGCATTGTCGATTTCATTGTCGATCTGGCTCAACAGCCGGTCGCGCAGGGTCAGCGGCGCGATGGCGAGCCGTTCCATATGGTCGGGCTTGGCATAGCCGGTCATGAAATTGAAGGTGCGATTGGCATCACGGCAGAGCGCCGGGTCGCTGGTGAAAAAGCTGAGGTCGGTATAGACCTTGGCGGTGATCGGATGATAATTGCCGGTACCGAAATGGGCGTAGGAGCGCAATTCGCCGCCTTCGCGGCGTACCACCAGGGAAATCTTCGCGTGGGTCTTCAGTTCCATGAATCCATAGACCACCTGCGCGCCGGCCCGCTCAAGATCGCGCGCCCAGCCGATATTGGCTTCCTCGTCAAAACGCGCCTTGAGTTCAATCATCGCCGTGACCGATTTGCCCATCTCCGCCGCCTCTACCAGCGCCTTGACGATCGGGCTGTTCTTGCTGGTGCGATAGAGGGTCTGGCGGATGGCGACCACATTGGGATCGCGCGCCGCCTGATGCAGGAACTGCACCACCACATCAAAGGATTCGAAGGGATGGTGGACGACGATGTCTTTCTTGCGGATGGCCGCGAAGCAATCGCCGCCGAAATCCCTCACCCGTTCGGGAAATCGCGCATTATAGCGGGGAAATTGCAGGTCCGGCCGCTCATCGATGATCAATTGCTTGACGTCGACCATGCCGATCGGGCCGGCGATCGAGAAGACGTCCGAGCTTTCCAATTGCATCTCGGTCATGATCAGATCAAGCAGATCGGACGGCATCTCGGCATTGACGGTCAGGCGGATGGCGTGGCCGCGCCGGCGGCGCTTGAGCGCGGACTCGAACACTCGCACCAGGTCTTCCGCTTCCTCGTCGATCTCCATATAGGAGTCGCGGATGACCCGGAAAACCCCGGTCCCTTCGACGCGGAAGCCAGGGAACAGGCGGTCGAGGAAGAGCACCACCAGATCTTCCAACGGCAGGAACCGGCTGATGGTGCCGGGCAATTTGACGAAGCGGTCGATTTGTTGCGGCAGCGGCACCAGGGCCCGCATGGACTCAAAGTCGCCGTGATGGGACAAATGCAGCACCATGGCGACGCCGAGATTAGGGATGAAAGGGAAGGGATGGGCCGGGTCGATGGCCAGAGGCGTAAGGATCGGGAAGACATGATCCATGAAATGCCCATCGAGCCATTTGCGATCGGCGCGGGTCAGTTCCGAGACGTCGATCACCGTGACCCGCGCCTCGCGCAGTTCCTGCTTGAGACGGAACCAGCACGTGCATTGCTTGTCCATCAGCTTTTCTGCTTCGCGATGGATTGCCGCCAATTGTTGTGCCGGAGTCAGGCCATCCTGGCTGACCGTATTGACGTCATTGGCGACCTGGCCCTTGAGACCGGCGACGCGCACCATGTAGAACTCGTCGAGATTGGCCGCCGAAATCGATAGAAATCGGAGCCTTTCCAACAGGGGGTGGGCCAGATTATCGGCCTCTTCCAGCACCCTCGTATTGAACGCCAGCCAGCTCTGCTCGCGATTGATGAAACGTTCGGGCGCCGTCATATCGATGCTCGGGGCGGAGGATGCGCCTTGCGTGGAGGTGGCGTCCGCCGAGGCCTCTCCGGCAGCGGGGCTGATCTGTTCTTTCTGACTCACCTGCGGCCTCCCCCATATCTGACCATACCGATATGATCATCGTTATATCGGTTTGGCGGGCTGCTGTCATGGCACGCAAGACCGACGTCTGTGATTGTCGCCAAGCTGTCATGATTCCGCCGGCGTTGGGGGCTGGTCTCGCCCCGCTTTCTGTGGTTTTAATGCTGCCGAGGTGACGCGAGCGGTCTGCGATCCTGGCGGAGCAAACGCCGCTCAGGCTTGGAGTGATCCGAGGAACCCGCATGAAACTGCTTTATTTGTTGCGACACGCCAAATCGAGCTGGGATGACCCCGACATTTCCGATTTCGATCGTCCGCTCAACAAGCGGGGCCGCAAGGCCGCCAAGCTGATGGCGCATTATTTTCGCGACAATGACCTAAGGCCGGCCGCGGTGCTTTGCTCACCCGCCAAACGGACCCGCGAAACCCTCAAACATATGATTCCGGCCTTGCGAGGCGCGGAGGTCACTCTCGACCGGCGAATCTATGAGGCCAGCTATCAGACTTTGCTGTTCTGTCTGGCCGATCTGCCGGCCGATCTGCCCTCGGTCCTGCTGATCGGCCATAATCCGGGTATCGAGCGTCTGGCGCTCTATCTGATGACCGATCTAGGCCATGGTCCGGGCGCCGCCCGGCTGCAGGACAAATATCCGACCGGCAGTCTCGCGATCCTGTCGGTGCCGGCCGAGGATTGGGGCAGTCTCAAGGTTGGCTCCGGGCGGCTCGACGATTTCATCCGACCCGCCGATCTGGATGCGACGGCGGATGAATAGAGTGAGTTCAAGGGTGCGGATCAGTTGGAATGCTGTCTGATTTCGTATTGCCGCATCGGCATGGCGTCGATTGTGTCAAACAGTGTCGCCAGATCGATCGGTTTTGATTGCCGAAGTTTAACAGAACCGTCCTTGCCGACCAGCGCCACGCCGAACTCGAGGGAGGGAAGACCGACAAACTGACGAAGGCTTTCCGCGTCAAACTGCTGATCGAACGGCGGGTCAACCATACCGGCGACGACATGAACGACGACAACGTCACGCTCGGCCAGTCCCGCTGGCTCGGCATGGAGAAGTTGGTTCTGCCGCAGGAGCGCCGGGTCTTGCGAAGAAGGAGCGGAAATGACGAGCGTCCGCGCTTTTTCGTCAAAGGACGTGCGCGATCCTGCTTCCTGAGTCCAGCATGCAGCGCACAATGCCACGCAAATCATTTCCTTAATATTCAATCTATTAGCTGAATCGCCCTCTAGGAAAATAATTTATGCCCGCAAGGATAGACCTCCAGCGGTGCGGAAGCAATCGCCCGGGGTTGGTTAAATCCTATCGGAGGAGAGTCACCAGTGGGGATTTTCGCCGCCGGAATCGTCCGCACTCTCTGCCGGTCCGATTAATCCGGGAGCCGCTGCGCGGAGAGCCGCTGGCAAAGCCGTCATATCCGTGGAATCGAATGACAGACGCATAGAGCGATTTGCGATGAGAGCTGCCGCCACAGCCTGCCCGCGATCGCGCGGCGCTTTGAGCGGATCACGATCGGAGCGCCGCTACCAGCTCTTTTTTTAGTCATCATCGCCTATTTTCTGACTGTTGTTTGAGCAGAAAGAAATACTTATTTCAATGACTTAATATCGTATGCAGACTGCTTGGCGGGAAAATCCGCAGGGGGCTGCCACCATGTCTGTTACGGTTCATCCGATCGATGAGGTCCTGCCGCCGGCCCGGCTTCTGGCCCTTGGCCTCCAGCATGTGCTGGTGATGTACGCCAATGCCGTAGCGGTACCGCTGATCCTGGGCGGCGCGCTACATCTGGCCAAGGATGAGATCGCCTTTCTGATCAATGCCGACATGTTCGCCTGCGGTATCGCCACCCTGATCCAGACCATCGGCATCGGGCCTTTGGGCATCCGGTTGCCGGTCATCATGGGCTGTACCGCCGTTGCCATTTCGCCGATGCTGGCCATGGTGGCGACGCCGGGGGTCGGTTTGCCGCAGCTCTACGGCGCGGTGCTGGCGGGCGGCCTGTTCGCTTTCGCCGTCACGCCCTTCGTCGGCGCTCTCCTGCGATTTTTTCCGTCGGTGGTGACCGGCACCATCATCACCATGATCGGAGTCGCCCTGATGCGGGTCGGCATCACTTGGGCCGGCGGTGGCGCCGCCGCCGCTGATTTTGGCGCGGCTTCCTATCTCACTGTCGCGGCGCTGGTCCTGGTCACGATACTCCTGGTCGTCAAATTCGGTCGCGGCTTCGTCGCCAATCTGGCGGTGCTGATCGGCATCGGGGCAGGTTATGTGGTCACCATCGCCCTCGGCTGGACCGATTTCAGCGGCCTCCCTGAGCAGCCTTGGGTTCGCATCGTTCTGCCACTGCACTACGGCATGCCCGAATTTTCCCTGGTGCCCTGCCTTACCATGTGTCTGGTGATGACCATCGTCTTCATCGAAGCGACCGGCATGTTTCTTGCGCTTGGCGCCATGACCGGACGCGCGATCGGCGCCGCCGATGTCAAGCGCGGCCTGCGCGCCGACGCCACCGGAACCCTCATCGGCGGCCTGTTCAATACCTTTCCCTATGTCTCCTATTCGCAGAATATCGGTCTGGTCGGTGTCACCGGGGTCTATAGCCGATGGGTCTGCGCCACCGCAGGCGTGATCATGCTGGCCATGGGCCTGTTGCCCAAACTGGGCTATGTCGTGGCGTCGGTGCCGCAATGCGTGTTGGGCGGCGCGGGCTTTATGATGTTCGGTATGGTGGCGGCGCAAGGGATCAAGATCCTCGCCTCGGTCGACTTCAACGGTCAGCGCCATAACAGTTTCGTCGTCGCCATTGCCCTCGGCTTCGGGGTCATCCCGATCGTGTCGCCCAATTTCTTCCATATCATGCCGGTGGCGCTGAAGCCGATTTTCGGCGATTCAATCATTCTTACCTCGATCGCCGCCGTGCTGCTGAACGCCTTTTTCAACCGCGCCAAAGCGCACCATATCCATCAGGAGCAAGCGTGACACTGAAATCATGGATCACCGGCGCGGCGACGCTGGTCCTCTGTTGCGGCAGTTCCGCGCCAGCCCGGGATCTGGCGGTGCAGGCCGGGATGCTGATCGATGGGAGCGGCGCGGCCCCGCTCACCCGTCAGACGATCCTGATCCGGGATGATCGGATCATTTCCGTGACACCGGGATTTCAAAGCCCGCCCGGCGCAGAGATCCTCGACCTTTCGGCTGAAACGGTGATGCCCGGCTTCATCGATTGCCATATTCATATTGGCGCCAAACTGCCGGGTGTCACCAACGCGACCGAATATTGGCTGACCCATTCCAGTCTCGACCGCGCCTTCGACGCCGCGGTGTTCGCCCGCGCCATGCTGCAGCAGGGTTTCACCACCGGGCGCGATGTCGGCGGCGGCGACGAAACAGTGGCCCTCCGGGATGCCATCAATGACGGCAAAGTGCCCGGCCCGCGATTATTCGTCGCCCTCGAACCGCTTGGTCCGACCGCCGGCCATGGCGATCCGCATGCCGGCCTCGATGCACAGCTCCACCATCCCGATTGGGACCAGGGGCTGGTCGACAGTCCGGAGCAGGCGAGGCTGCGCGTGCGGGAGCACAAAAGGCGCGGGGCCGACCTGATCAAGATCATGCCCTCGGGCGGCATCGCCTCGACCGGCGACGATCCGCGCCAGCAATTGATGACCAATGACGAGATGCGGGTCGCGGTGGAGACCGCCCACGCTCTGGGGATGAAGGTCGCCGCGCATATCTATCCGGCCGGCGCCATCGAGAATGCCGTCCTGGCCGGCGTCGATTCCGTCGAACATGGCTCCTTCGCCACCGCTCAGACCTTCGCCGTGATGAAATCGCATGGAACGGTGCTGGTGCCGACGCTCACCGTTTACGAGATTTTCTACCAGACGGCGCGCGATCATCCGGAATTGCTGACCCCGGGAACGCCGGCCAAGGAACTCGCCAATGACCTGCTGCCAAAACGTAATCTGCCGCTTGCCTTGAAAAGCGGCGTCACCATCGCCTATGGCACGGATATCGGCGAAGGCGATCATTCCATGGAGTTCGGATTGCTGATCGCGGGCGGCATGACCCCACTGGAGGCGATCCGGGCGGCGACCGGCACAGCGGCGCACTTGCTCGGCGCGGCCGACCGCATCGGCTTTCTGCAGCCGGGACATTTTGCCGATCTGGTCGCGGTGGCGGGTAATCCGCTGCAAGATAGCGCGCTTCTGGGAAAGGTCGATTTCGTCATGAAAGCGGGAACCGTCTATCGGCAGGGCGGCAGCGAGACGCTGAACGTCAATCCGGCGCGTTGATCGGTAAAAGCGGCGTGGCCTCGGGCAATTCTGTGGCCGCCGGCTCGGCCGCGGGCGGCGGCGGCGGTAGTTCAGAAACGGTGGGCTTGTCGGCAGGCGGCATGGTCGAGCTTGCCATGGGGTGCTCCGGGGCGGCTTCGGTGATTTTTTCCGCTGGTTTTTCTTCGCGCTTTTCCGGCGGCTTCTCGGCCACTTTCTCATGCGGAAGATCGACCGAATAGTCGGCGACGATGCGGGCTTGGGCACCGCCGATGACCAGGACCTTCTGCCCGAGCGGCAGGGGAATAGGGTCGATCTGGGTGACCGAGATCAAGTCATTGTTGGTTTTCCGAACGATATATTCCCATCCCTTGGTATCGCCGGTGACATGTTCGATGGTCGAGCCCAGTGCGCTGCCGATCGCGCTGCCGGCCACGCCGCCGAGCGCCTGATCGAAAGTCGAACCACCGACTGTGGTGCCCAGCACACCACCGGCTGCGCCGCCCGTGACGGCGCCGGCCGTGCCATTGGCGCTGATCATCACCTCGCGAAAGCCAATCACGACTCCCGCGTCGACCTTATTAACCTGCTGCACGGCATTGCTGGCATAGATATTCGGCGAATGGTCACTGGTGCAGCCGGTCAGTCCAGCAGCCAACAACAGCGCAGGCGCCGCGCCGAGAAAAAGAGTGCGCTCTATAGTTCGCATCGCATCAGGCCACCCAGTGTGAGAGATCGCCAACCCATAACGGGCGATCTACTGATCCGTCAATTTCATGGTAAAATTATGGCCGCGGCGCGCGAGGTTCAAATTGAATCGCGCGCCTGACCGGGGGCGATTGCAAATTGTCACAGCGACGGGGGGTAGAATGCGGTTGACTCAGGCAATTCTGTGCGGTGCCGTGGCGCTGATGCTGGCCTTTGGCGCCAATGCCGCCGAACAGAGCGCCCAAGAGGCCGATCTGGTTCTGGTACAGGGGCGCATCCTGACCATGGATGCCCGGGACCGCGTGGTCGAGGCGCTGGCCGCCAAAGACGGTCGCATCATCGCGCTCGGGACCGATAAGCAGATGCTGGCGCTGGCCGCCAAGGACGCCAGGATCATCGATCTGGCCGGGCGCGCCGCGACGCCGGGACTGATCGACACCCATGCCCATGTCAGCGAGGGCGGCGCCGACGAACTCTATGGCGTGCCTTTGAGCGGCGCGCGCAGTATCGCCGACATTCAGGCCAGACTCGCGGCGCGCCTGGCGCAGCTCAAACCGGGCGAGTGGCTGTATGGCGCCGGCTGGGACGAGGGGAAGCTGGCGGATGGGCGGCTGCCTTCGGCCGCCGATCTCGATAAGATGGTCCCGGCCAATCCGGTCTGGCTGCTGCATACGACCGGCCATTATGGTGTCGCCAATAGCACGGCCCTGCGTCTGGCCGGAATTACCGCCGCCACCCCGAACCCGACGGCGGGCACCATCGACCATGATGCGGCGGGACAGCCGACCGGCCTGTTGCGTGAAGACGCCGCCATGGATCTGGTGCGGCATCTGATCCCTCCGCGCAGCGTCGCGCAGCTGCAGGCCGGGATCCTGCATGAGCTCGAGGTGCTGCATAGCGAGGGCATCACGGCGGTCAAGGATCCCTTCATCCAATCCGCGGAATGGGATGCCTATCGCGGCTTGCTGGCCGACGGTAAATTGTCGGAGCGGGTCTGCGTTCTGTGGGGAGCCGGTACCACCATGGCGTCGGCGGAGGCTGCGTTAGCGGCCCTCCAGGCCGCGCCGCACGCCCCGCAATCCTTGGGCGATGGACGACTGATCTCCTGCGGTGCGAAGATCTTCATGGATGGCAGTGGTGGCGCCCGCACGGCCTGGAGCTATGATGACTGGGCTCTGCAGTGGGAGGGCCATGATGTCGGCAACAAGGGCTACCCTCTGACCGACCCCGAGACCTACCGCGCTATGGTCAAGCTGTTCCACGCCGCGCACTATCAGATTGGTACCCACGCCATTGGTGACAAGGCCATTGATTGGGTGGTTGACAGCTATGCCCAGCTGCTCAAGGACGATCCGGTCAAGGGTTTGCGGCACACCATCATCCATGCCAATCTGCCGACCGCGCATGCATTGGCGGTCATGCAGGAGCTGCAAAGGGACTATGACGCCGGCTATCCCGAGGCGCAGGCCGAATTTCTCTGGTGGATTGGCGATACCTATGCCGGCAATTACGGCCCGGAGCGCGCCCCGCATGTGGTTCCGCTCAAGAGTTTCCGTGACGCGCATATCAAGTGGGGCGGTGGGTCGGATTTTCCGGTAACGCCGATCGCCGCGCGTTATGGCCTGTGGGCGTCGGTCGATCGCACGACTCTGCAGGGCAGTTTTGGCAAGCACCCGTTCGGCCGGGCGGAATCGATCGGCATTCATGACGCGCTGCGCAGCTACACACGCTGGGCCGCGCCCTTGCTCTTCCTTGAGGACAAGGTCGGCTCCCTCGAGATCGGCAAGCGGGCCGACATCGCCATCTGGGATCGCAATCCCTATGAAATTCCGTCGTCACAGTTCAAAGACCTGAGATGCGAGATGACCCTGCTCGACGGCGAGGTGGTCTATTCGCTCAAATGACCTGGAGCAGCGGGTCTGTGCGGCTGACCGACAGGATCTTCGGATCATCCATGGAAAGAATGAAATTCTGCACGACGGGATAGACCTGGCCGTCCCAGCGGCGGCCACTGAACACGCCATAATGGCCAACCCCGGCCTGCAGGTGGTGGCGCTTGCGGTAGGGCCGCAGCCCTGTGCAGAGATCGTGGGCGGCCAGGGTCTGACCCGGCGCGCAGATATCGTCTCGTTCGCCTTCGATAGTCAGCAGCGCGGTCTTGCGGATCAGGCCGGGATCGACGGGTTTGCCGCGGAAGGTCAGAGTGCCCTGGGCCAGTCTGGCCTCCTGGAAAATCCACTGAACCGTCTCGAGGAAAAACTCCGCCGAAAGGTCGAGCACGGCGAAATATTCGCGGTAAAAGTCGGCAATCGAAGCCGCCTCGACCACACGCCCGTTGGCGATATGCTCATAGAGATCGCGATGGGCCCGCACATGGCGCTGCGGCTGCATCGCCATGAAGGCGGTCAATTGCAGAAATCCTGGATAAACCGACCGGCCGGCACCTTCATGCGGCCATGGGACTGAACTGATGAGATTGCTCTTGAACCAGTCGAGCGGTTTCGACATGGCCAGCTCATTGACCTTGGTCGGATTGACGCGCGTGTCGACCGGTCCGGCCATCAAGGTCATGCTGCGCGGCAGGGCAGGATGATTTCGCTCCGACATCACCGCGACCGCCGCCAGGACCGGTACGCAGGGCTGGCAGACCGCCAGCACATGTCCACCCGGGCCGATCATGGCCTGAAAGTCGATGACATGCTGGATATAGTCGTCAAAGCCGAACCGGCCGGCGGAGACAGGCACATCGCGCATGTTGTGCCAGTCGGTGAGATAGACTTCGTGGTCGCGCACCAGTGATCGGACGGTCGCTTGCAGAAGGGTCGGGAAATGACCCGAAAGCGGCGCCACCACCAGCACCCGCGGTTGCGGTGGAGCGTCCTCCTGGCAAAAACGCACCAGGCTGCCGAAGGGTGTCGCAGCGACGGTCGTTTCACGGACCGCCACGCTGCGCTCATCGACGATCACCCGATCGATGCCGAAGTCCGGTCGCGCGTGGGTGACCACACTGTGGGACAGCAGATGGCAGGCGGCCTGGAGATGGCGCAGGGCCGGAAAGGGAAGAAGCTCGGTCCATTGCTCGGCGAAGCCTGCCCCATTTGCGGCGATGGCTCGCATCGGTGCCAGCATTGATTGCTGCCACTCATAGGCGTAATACATCATGGGCAAACGGCCTCGCTCTGGAACTTTGCGAAATCTTAGTGAAGAAGATGCTGCGATGCGAGACAATCATTCCGCCGGGGTTCCGTTGGCACAGAGAGGCAGTCCGTCATGGCACAGGCCATTTTGACCATTTCGAGCCGGAATTATTCCTCATGGTCGTTGCGCGGCTGGCTGCTCTGTAAAATGTCCGGCATCGATTTCGTCGAGAAGATCGTGCCGATCGACGATCCCTCGGTGCGCGCCGAGTTGCTCATGCTGACCCCATCCTTTCTGGTGCCCTGTCTCGAGCAGGATGGTGTGACGGTGTGGGACGCCATGGCCATTGCCGCCTATCTCGATGAAACCTTTCCGGCCGCCGGTCTGCTGCCGACCAATCGCGCCGCCCGGGCCCATTGCCGGTCTATCTGCGGCGAGATGCATCAGGGGTTCTTTAATCTTCGCTCAGCCCTACCGATGAATCTGCATGCGCGCCATCCTGGCTTCAAAGTCTGGCAGGGCGCCCGCCATGATATCGATCGGATCATCGCCATTTGGCGCGACTGTCTGGACCGCTATGGCGGCCCCTATCTGTTCGGCGCCCATCTGACCATGGCCGACGCCATGTTTGCCCCGGTCTGCACCCGGTTCTACAGCTATGACGTCACTCTGGAACCCAAGGAAGCCGCTTATGTCGAAAGGATCCGCGCCTGGCCGGCGATGATCGAATGGACGGCGGCGGCGATGACCGAGCCGGATAGTTTCAAGGAACTTGAGGCAGAGTTTTAGGGTGTGTCCGCAGTTGCGCCATGCTGGTCTACCAGGCAAATCCGGCGATCGCGCCGACCGGCCTGATATCGGGATAGCGCGCCTGCAGGCAAGCCAACCTCTCCGGGTCGGCCGGCCGGCCATAGCGCGTTCCGAGTTCTGCGGCATGAATGCCGCCGGTGCACAACAGACCGTCGATGCCCGAGCGGGCAGCGCCAGCCATATCCGTGTGAAACGCATCGCCGATCGCCAGGATGCGGCGCTTGTCCGGCGTTCCCAACAACCCAAAACAGGTCTGGTAGATGGCAGGATCGGGCTTGCCGCGATAGCATACATCACCGCCAAGGGTCTCGTAATAAGCCGCGAGAGCGCCGGCGCACAGCATCTCATAGCCCTCGTGGATGACCACCAGGTCGGGATTGGCGCAGATCATCGGCAATCCCAGCGTAGCCGCGCGGTCAAGCATCGGCTGATAGAGCGCCAATGTCTCGGCGATATCGTCGGGGCCGGTATTGAGCAGAAATTGGGCCTGATCAAGGCTCGCCACCCGATCGAGCCCCAATCCTGCTAACAAGGGTTCATCGCTCGCCGGTCCGACATGATAGCAACGATGGCCGAGCGCCGCGAACCAGGGGTCCTTTCGTGTCAGCAATTCGCCATGGACCGCTTCACCCGAGCTCATCACCGCATGATAAAGATCACGCCCGATACCCATGGCGGCCAGCATGGCGACCAGCGACGATGCGCGCCGAGGCGAATTGGAGAGCAGCACCACGCGCTTGCCCTCGGTTCGCAGATCAGTCAGGCAATTGGCGGCGCCGTCATAGGCGCGGCTGCCGTCATGGATCACGCCCCAGAGATCGATGATGAACCCGTCATAGCAGGGCGCCAGATCGCGGAGACCGGGAAGCTGGGGAATCGTCATCCGCGGTGATCGGCGCCGATGGCGGCGGTCAGGCTGGTGAATCCGTCTCGCCTGAGCAGCTGCGCAAGACCAAGGGTGATCTGGCCGATCAGGGCCGGGCCACCATAAATCAGGGCGCTGTAGAGCTGCAGCAGGGAGGCGCCGGCGCGGATCTTGGCATAGGCCTGCTCTGCCGAGCCGATGCCGCCGACACCGATCAGCGGCAGGCGCCCTTCGGTTAGACGGTACATGTCGGCCAAGAGCGCCGTCGCTGAAACAAACAGCGGTTGGCCCGACAGGCCGCCCGTCTCTTTGGCATGGGGCGAGGCGAGGCTCTGCGGCCGCTCGATGGTCGTATTGCTGACGATCAGCCCCGAGAGGCCGCTCATGAGCGCGATCTCGGCGATATCCTGGCGATCCTCCAGCGTCAGATCGGGAGCGATCTTCAGCAGCAGCGGTTTTCCGCTCGGCAGTTCCGCCATGACTCCGTCGATCAGATCCTGCAATGGCTCCCGTCCCTGCAAGGCGCGCAGGCCGGGGGTATTCGGCGATGAGATATTGATCACCAAATAGTCCGCCAGCGGGGCCAGGCGGCGGACGCCGGCGGCAAAGTCGGCCAGCGCATCGGGCTGATCCTTGTTCTTGCCGAGATTGGCGCCCACGATGCCCGGCCGGTGCCGTCGCGCCGCCAATTTGGCCGCCGCGGCATCGAGACCGAGATTGTTGAAGCCCAACCGGTTGATCACGGCTCGGTCGGCACTCAGGCGAAACAGGCGCGGGCGCGGATTGCCAGGCTGCGGCTTGGGCGTGACGCTGCCAATTTCGACGAAGCCGAGACCTTGCCGTAGCATCGCGTCGGGCACTTCGGCATTTTTGTCGAAGCCGGCCGCCAGGCCGAGGGGATTGGGGAAATCGAGGCCCCACAGGCGGCTGGCCAGAATGGGATCATGGAACGGCCGGCCGGCCGGCACCAGCCCGCTCTTGAGCAGGCGCAGCGTCACTGTATGAGCGGGCTCAGCCGGCAGCAGCCGCAGCAGCGCCAGGGATACGGAGGCAAGCAGGCTCATTAGGCCGCTTTTTTGATGCCAAGACTGTGCCAGACCGTCGCCAGCGCCTCGACCAGCTTGTCCATCATGGCGTCGTCATGCAGCGGACTCGGCGTGATGCGCAGACGCTCCGACCCTTTGGCGACGGTGGGATAATTGATCGGCTGGACATAGATGGCGAAATTCTCGAGCAGGTCGTCGGAAGCCTGTTTGCAGAGTGTCGCATCCCCGACGATCACCGGCACGATATGGCTGGTCGAGGAGGGTGCGACCGGAATACCGAGCGACCGCAAGCGGCGCTTCAAGGTCGCAGAGCGTTCCTGATGACGCAGGCGGATCTCGTTATGCTCCTGCAGATACTGGATGCTCGCCAGCGCGGCCGCCGCCACCGGGGGCGGCAGGGCCGAGGAAAAGATGAAACCGGGGCCGAAACTGCGGATGAAATCGACCATCGCCGCCGAGCCGGCGACAAAGCCGCCGATCACGCCGACCGCCTTGGCCAGAGTGCCCTGCAGAATGGTGATGCGATCGGCGACGCCGTCGCGTTCCGCGACACCTGAGCCGCGCTGACCATACATGCCGACCGCATGAACCTCGTCACAATAGGTCATGGCGCCATATTTTTCCGCCACATCACAGATCGCGGCCAGGGGCGCGATGTCGCCATCCATGGAATAGACCGACTCGAAGGCGATGAGTTTCGGCGCGCGCGGATCGACCGAGGCCAGCATCCGGTCAAGATGCCTGATATCGTTGTGCTGAAAAATATGTTTCTCGGCTTTGCTGTGGCGAATACCCTCGATCATCGAATTGTGATTGAGCGCATCCGAGAAGATATGCAGTCCGGGGATCTGATTGCCCAATGTGCCGAGCGCGGTCTGGTTGGCGACATAGCCCGAGGTGAAGATCAGCGCCGCTTCTTTCTCGGTCCACCGCGCCAATTCCTGCTCGAGCAGCACATGATAATGATTGGTGCCGGAAATATTGCGCGTGCCGCCGGCGCCGGCGCCACATTTCCGGGCCGCGGACACCATCGCTTCGATCACCGACGCGTGCTGCCCCATGCCGAGATAATCATTGCTACACCAGACGGTCACATCTTGTTCAGCGCCATTGCGATAATTGCGCGCCGTCGGAAAGGCGCCAGCCTGGCGTTCCAGGTCGGCGAAAATGCGATAGCGTCCTTCGCGATGCAAATCATCGAGCTTGCGGGCAAAAAAAGCGTCGAAATCCATGCTTGCCTCATTGGGGCGACGCGCTTGCATTGCGCGCGGCCTGCGATCCTACCGAGCGTTATCGTGACAGGCAACACGCCTGTCGGAGCCATACACCGATATGATTGTAGATGACCTCGCTTTAATCTAGATCAATACCCATGTTTTTATGAAGTTTTGTCAGGCTGGGCGAGACTATATACCCCCCAAGCATGGCTGCTCTTCCTTTTTGCCGGATCTGAATGCGATGCGCGCCTTGTCTTTTTTGCCGGATTATCAGCCTCTTCCGGCCGGCCCGCCGGCCCAGTTCGATCTGGTTTCGGACTATCAGCCGGCGGGCGATCAGCCGGCCGCGATCAATGAACTGGTGGCCGGCTTGATCGCCAAGGAGCATGACCAGGTTCTGCTCGGCGTCACCGGCTCCGGCAAAACCTTCGCTATGGCTCATGTCATTGCCCGCAGCCAGCGTCCGGCCCTGATTCTGGCGCCCAACAAGACTCTGGCGGCGCAGCTCTATGGCGAGATGAAGAGCTTTTTTCCCAATAATGCGGTGGAATATTTCGTCTCCTATTACGATTATTATCAACCGGAAGCCTATGTGCCGCGCACCGACACCTATATCGAGAAGGATTCGCAGATCAACGAGCAGATCGACCGCATGCGTCACGCCGCGACGCGGTCGCTGCTCGAGCGCCGCGATGTGGTCATCGTCGCCTCGGTCTCCTGCATTTATGGTATCGGAGCGGTCGAGAGCTATGCCAGCATGACCATCAGTCTGGCGGTTGGCCAGCGCATCGATCAGCGGGAATTGCTCAAGGGTCTGGTGTCCCTGCAATATACCCGCAACGATGCCGCCTTCACCCGCGGCACCTTCCGGGTGCGCGGCGACGTCATTGAAATTTTCCCGGTCCACTATGAGGATCGCGCCTGGCGGGTTTCCCTGTTTGGCGACGAGATCGACGCGATCAGCGAGTTCGATCCCCTGACCGGGGAAAAAACCTGCGGCTTGGCCGACATCCGTGTCTTCCCGTCGAGCCATTATGTCACGCCGCGGCCAACCCTGACCGGCGCCATCAAGGGGATCAAGCAGGAGATGCGGGCGCGGGTCGAGTGGTTCACCGCTAATGGTAAACTGCTCGAAGCGCAGCGGATCGGGGAGCGCACCAGCTTCGACCTTGAGATGATGGAAGCGACCGGCCATTGCAAGTCGATCGAGAATTACTCGCGTTACCTGACGGGGCGCGGCCCTGGCCAGCCGCCTCCGACCCTGTTCGAATATCTGCCTGAGGACGCTTTGGTCATCGTCGATGAGAGCCATGTCACCGTGCCGCAGATCGGCGGCATGTTCAGAGGCGACTTCAAACGCAAGAGCACGCTCGCCGATTATGGCTTCCGTCTGCCATCCTGCGTCGATAACCGCCCGCTGAAATTCGAGGAATGGGATGCGATGCGCGGCGATTCGATCTTCGTCTCGGCGACGCCGGGACCGTGGGAGATGGAACGCACCGGCGGCGTGTTTGTCGAGCAGGTGATCCGACCGACCGGATTGATCGATCCGGTCTGCATCGTTCGGCCGGTCGAGCATCAGGTCGATGATCTGCTCGCCGAGATCCGCCTTTGCGCCGCCAAGGCACAGCGCGTGCTGGTCACTGTGCTGACCAAGAAAATGGCCGAGGATCTGACCGAATATCTCCATGAGCAGGGTGTTCGCGTGCGCTATCTTCACTCGGACATTGAGACTCTGGAGCGGATCGAGATCATCCGTGATTTGCGCAAGGGCGTGTTCGATGTTCTGATCGGAATCAATCTGCTGCGCGAAGGGTTGGATATTCCCGAATGCGCCCTGGTCGCCATCCTTGATGCCGACAAGGAGGGATTCCTGCGTTCCAAGACCTCGCTGGTGCAGACCATCGGCCGGGCGGCGCGCAATATTGATGGGCGGGTTTTGCTCTATGCCGACAAGATGACCGACAGCCTGACCTATGCGATCGGCGAGACCAATCGTCGCCGAGCGAAACAACAGGCCTATAATGAGCTGCATGGCATCACGCCGGAGAGCATTAAAAAGACCATTTCCTCGGTGCTCGACACAGTTTATGAGCAGGATTACGTGACTGTCGATCTGCAGGATGGCGGCGACAATCATTATGTCGGCCATAATCTCAAAGCGGTGCTCGCCGACCTCGACAAGCGCATGCGGGCGGCGGCGGCCGACCTGGAATTCGAGGAGGCGGCCAGGCTACGCGACGAAATCAGGCGTCTGGAGCAGCGCGATCTGGAAATTCCGCTCGCCGGGCGGGCGCCGACGGGAAAATCTACCGCAAAAGGACCAAAGAAAACGAAGCGTTAATGTAATATTCTATTGTCTGGTCCTCTGGACGTCCGGTGACTGCGAGGGGCGGGTGGCATTGTTTACATGGGGTAATGACAAGTCGAGAACAGTGGTCGCTTTACCGGAGGCGCCGGCGCGCAAAAATCTGTGCAAGATGATCCAGGGTGCCGGTTTTGCCAACTGCCAGGAAATTGCCAGTCTTCGGCAATTGGAGGAGACTCTCGGCAGTTCCGACGTCGATCTGCTCATCACAACCCTCAATGATCGCGACTGGGACAGTTTTGACCTGATCCGCCGCATCCGCACCGGCGCACTCGCCAATCCCTTCATTTTGATCATGGTGCTGCTCGACGAACCAAAGCCCGAGATTGTCAATCGGGTGGTCAATTCCGGCGCCGATGATCTCTTGCTGGCCCCCTGGCTGGAGCGTCTCGTGCTGGGTCGCCTGGACGGTCTGCTCCATGCGCGCAAGCGCTTCGTAATCACCCATGATTATGTTGGTCCAGACCGGCGAAGCCTGTTTCGCGCCGGTGGCAGCTCGGCGCCGGCGATCGAGGTGCCCAATCCGATGCAATGGCTGACTGTCGGCTCGGGCAATCGCGAAGCCCTGAACAAGGCCGTCAACGAGGCCAAGGAAGCGATCAACCTGAAGAAAATCAAAAGCTTCGGTCATCAATTGCGCTTTCTCGCCGATCGTATCGTCGCAACCTTCGCCGAGAATGAACCGAGGGCGATCATCCCCTATGTCGTGACTTTGCTGGCGGCGGCCGACGAGCTTGCGGCGCGGGCGACCGACAGTGTCTTCCCGCAAGCGATTGAACTGACCCAGTCGCTACGCACTCTCTGTCAACGTCTGGCGCGCGAGGACCGCACCGCCCGTGCAGCCGAAGTCGGCGTCCTGCCAGCCCTTGCCGATGCGGTGATTGCGGCGCTCTATAGTGAGGAACCCGAGCATCTGCCGGATGCGCTGCCATGATGGGCCGTGATGGGCGAATGATTTATTTTTGCTGAGGGACACATGATCGGTAAAAGAATATTAGTGACCGGCGGCGCCGGCTTTCTGGGTTCGCATCTGTGTCAGAGACTGGTCGAAGCCGGTAATGAGGTCTTGTGCGTCGATAATTTTTTTACCGGCCGCCGCGCCAATGTCATCCATCTGCTCGATCATCCTCGGTTCGAGCTGATGCGCCACGACGTCACCTTTCCGCTCTATGTCGAGGTCGACGAGATCTATAATCTCGCCTGCCCGGCCTCCCCGGTGCATTACCAATTCGATCCGGTGCAGACCACAAAGACCTCCGTGCATGGCGCCATCAACATGCTGGGGCTCGCCAAGCGCACGCGGGCAAAGATCTTTCAGGCCTCGACATCAGAAGTCTATGGCGATCCGAGTGTGCATCCTCAAACCGAAGACTATTGGGGCCATGTCAACCCGATCGGTCCGCGCAGTTGCTATGACGAGGGCAAACGATGCGCTGAGACGCTGTTCTTCGATTATTTTCGCCAGCATGGCACCAAGATCAAGGTTGCCCGCATCTTCAACACCTACGGTCCGAAAATGCATCCCAATGATGGCCGCGTGGTTTCGAATTTTATCGTCCAGGCCCTGCGGGGCCAGCCGATCACCATCTATGGCGACGGCCAGCAAACCCGCTCCTTCTGTTTTGCCGATGATCTGATCGAGGGTTTCATCCGTCTGATGGCGACCGATGATCAGATCACGGGGCCGATCAATCTTGGCAATCCGGGCGAATTCACCATGCGGGAACTGGCCGAGATGGTGATCATTCTGACCAATTCCAAGTCGATCCTGGAATTTCGTCCGTTGCCGGCGGATGATCCGCGGCAGCGCCGTCCTGATATCACCCAGGCCAAGGAGAAATTGGGTTGGGAGCCGAAGATCGCGCTGAAGGATGGGCTGGTTAGGACGATTGAATATTTTGATGGGTTGTTGATGGGGTGAGGCGACTCATGTCGCCGCGGACGCGGCTCTCGCTCGCCGTCAGGCGACTACATCTTCCCCTGTTCCGCGATCTTCTTCAGCAGAAAATCCCGGAACACCGCGATCCGCATGGAATGGCGCAGTTCCTCCGGATAGACGAAAAAAGTTTCGATCCTCGGACCGCGCAATTCCGGCAAGATCTGGACCAGCCGGTCGGTCTGTTGCGGGAAATAATTGGGCAGAGCGGCGATTCCGACGCCGCTCTGCACCGCCAGATAGATGCCGTAAAGATTGTTGACCCGCAAAACGGGCCGGCGCGGATGTTCTGGTCGGGCCCCGGCATGGAGCAGCCAATTCAGGGTGCCGACTGGCGGTCGCGGCGTATCGCCATAGACCACAATGCGGTGCTCGTCGAGATCTTCGGGTGTTTGTGGAGTGCCGTGGCGGACCAGATAGTCCTGCGAGGCATAGATATTGAATTGCAGATCGACCAGATGGCGCTGCACCAGATCGGGCTGGCGCGGTGGGCTCATACGGATGGCGACATCGGCCTCCCGCATGGCGAGGTCAAGTTCGCCATCATCCAGAATGACGGTGATCTGTATATCGGGATAAAGATCGATGAAGTCGTGCAGCGCCGGCGTCAGCCACAAGGTACCGAAGGCTACGGTGGTGGTCACGCTGAGCGGGCCCTGAGGACGCTCCCGGCTTTCGGTCAATTGCGCTTCGGTGATCGCCAGTTTGGCGAAGACTTCGCGCGCCGTGTTGTAGAGCAGATCGCCCTGCTCAGTCAGAATCAGCCCACGCGCGTGTCGATGGAACAGCGGAACGTCGAGGCTCTCCTCCAACGCGCTGATTTGTCGGCTGACCGCCGACTGGCTCAGATTGAGCGCCTCACCCGCATGGGTAAAGCTTCCCGCCGACGCAACGGCATGGAATACCCGCAGCTTATCCCAGTCCATGGATGACTGAAGCCCCTTTTCCCCGACAAGTGGCACGCCATGGATGCGGCGCAGCCCTTCCCCACTCCCGAGATCCCCACTTCCGCGATCCCGAACTTCCCCGATCCCGTACTTCCGAAATCATTGTGCCGCGATAGCGGCGGTCTGTCCATGATGGGCAAGAAAGCGATCGGCTTCGAGGGCGCTCATGCACCCTGTTCCGGCGGCGGTGACGGCCTGACGATAGACCCGATCTTGCACATCGCCGGCGGCGAAGACGCCGGGAACCGAGGTTTCGGTGCTGCCAGCCCGGGTTTTTATATAACCGTCGACGTCCATCTCCAGCTGTCCGCTGAACAGAGCGGTATTCGGGTCATGGCCGATCGCGACGAACAGCCCGTCAATCGCCAGCTCACGCGTCTGGTCGTCCTTGATATTGCGAAGCCGCAGGCCGGTCACGCCAGCCGGCGTGCCGCCGCCCAACACTTCCTCCACGACACTGTCCCAGATGACCGTCACATTGGGCAGGGAGAAAAGGCGGTTCTGGCCGATTTTTTCGGCCCGGAAGGAATCCCGGCGATGGATCAGCGTCACATGGGACGCGAGACCGGCAAGATAGATTGCCTCCTCGACGGCTGTGTTGCCGCCGCCAACCACCGCGACATTTTTCCCGCGGAAAAAGAAGCCGTCGCAGGTAGCGCAAGCCGAAACCCCGGCGCCCTGAAATTGCTTCTCGCTCGGCAGACCCAACCAACGGGCTGAGGCGCCGGTGCAGATAACCAGAGTATCGCCGACATAACGGTCACCGGAATCGCCCATTGCGACGAAGGGGCGCTGCGACAGATCGACGCTGACGATGGTGTCGTGCAGAAAACGCGTACCGACATGTTCGGCTTGACTCTGCATTTGTTCCATCAGCCAGGGACCCTGCACCGCGATGGCGAATCCGGGATAATTCTCGACATCGTTGGTGATGGTCAATTGGCCGCCCGGCTGCAGGCCGGCCACCAGGATCGGTTCCAGATTGGCGCGTGCCGCATAAATCGCCGCGGTGCATCCGGCGGGACCGGATCCAAGGATTAGGACTTTACTGGTATGGGTCTGCATTGACGGGAGGTCCTCATCGAACTGATCGAGCTTGTATCGAGTAAGAAGGTAAGGTTTCAAGCGAGAATAAGCTGTTTCCGCCGACCCGTCGCCAAGCTAATCTGCCCGATAGATCAGGTCAAGGAGGGCTGAGAACCGTGCCAAATGATGTGCGCAACACCCTGGACGTCGACCGACAGGAGGGCTTGCTGGCAGAATTGCTCTGCGCCCGCCTTTGCCATGATCTGGCCGGGACGTTGGGCGCGGTGACCGCCGGCGCGGAGCTATTGTCCGAGGAAGGCGTCGCCAGTCCCATGGCTGTCGAGGCGCTCGACCTGATGGCCAGCAGCGCGGCCAGCCTGACCGTCCGGCTGCAGTTCCTGCGTCTGGCCCTGGGGCCGGCCAATCAGGCAGCCGCCACCCAGGCCCGCGCGCTGGCCCACGCCTATTATCTGAAAGGCTTTCCGCAAGGCGATTGGCGGCTCGACTGGCCGCCGGACGGAGCCTTGATGGGGTCGGGCGAGGAGGTCAAGCTGATGCTCAATCTGATTTGTGTGGCGCAGGAGTGTCTGCCGCGCGGCGGCACGATCCGGGTGTCGCCCGAGGCCGAAGATTGGATCACCGCGACCGGCCTCGCCGCGCAAATCGGCGAGGCGGTGCAGGGTCTTAACGCGCAAGATGTGATGGGGTTGCCGCCACGTGCAGCCCAAGGCGCCTATGCCGCCTCGTTGGCGCGCCGCCTCGGATTGCGAATCGAAATCCGACAGGGCGATGGCAAAATCAGTTTTAAAGTGAAGTAATAAACTTTAATTTTCGGCTAACGACGTCCCTAAATTGGGATTGAACTCTTTTGTGATCAAATTTATGTTGCAAGTGTTACAGTGGCTCAATTCTTCTGCAGCCACACCTTCTCTGGCTGATTAAATCATGGTACTGTCATTGGAAGTTCTTTGACGTCATTGTTTCGGCTTCCGACTAGGTCACTGAGGCCTGCGGAAATAAGGGGTAGATTATGGACGATTTGTTGACTGAATTCCTCACTGAAACTGGGGAAAGTCTCTCTACTCTTGATGTCGAGCTGGTCAAGCTTGAACAAAATCCATCCCCGCAAATCCTTTCGAATATTTTTCGCCTGGTGCACACCATCAAAGGCACCTGCGGTTTTCTCGGGCTGCCGCGCCTGGAAGCGGTCGCCCATGCCGGCGAGAACGTCCTCGGCAAGTTCCGCGACGGCGAACTGCAGGTTACCCCGGCCGCGGTAACGGTCATTCTGAGCTCGATCGATCGGATCAAGATGATTCTATCGCACATCGAGCAGCATGAAACCGAGCCGGATGGCGACGACAAGACTCTCATCGCCGAGTTGAACGCCCATGCGGAGGGACGCGCCCCCGCCACCGCTTCCGCGACCGCCGCGCCGGTTGCGACCGCCGCGCCGGTCGTGACCGCGCCACCCGAGCCCAAGGTCGAGGCGGCGCCGGTTCCGGTCGCCCAATCGCCCGTCGCTCCGCCGCCGGCGCCGCTGGTGACCCAGCCGGTGGCCAAAACGCCCGAGCCCGAGGAGAGCCATCCGGTTCCGGTTCCAGCGCCCGCCGCGGCGCAAGCGGCCGGCGGCGGCAATGCCGAGCTGAAGGAGTCCGCTCTCGCCGCCCAGACCATCCGAGTGAACGTCGATCTGCTCGAAAATCTCATGACACTGGTCTCGGAACTGGTGCTGACCCGGAATGCGTTGCTGCAGATGGTGCGCGGCAAGGATGACAGCGAGTTCGCCACGCCACTGCAGCGTCTGTCGCATATCACGACCGATCTGCAGGAAGGGGTCATGAAGACCCGCATGCAGCCGATCGGTAACGCTTGGGCCAAATTGCCGCGTATTGTTCGCGATCTGTCGGTTGAAATGGGCAAAAAAATCGATCTGCAAATGCTCGGCGCCGAGACCGAGCTTGACCGGCAGGTGCTGGAGCTGATCAAGGACCCACTGACCCACATGGTGCGCAACTCCGCCGACCACGGCCTCGAAGGCACCGAGGACCGCAAACGGGCCGGCAAGCCGGAAGTCGGCAAGATCGTTCTCAATGCCTTCCATGAGGGAGGTCACATCATCATCGAGATCGCCGATGACGGGCGCGGCCTCGGCATTCAGCGCATCAAGAACAAAGCGATCGCCAACGGTCTCGCGACCGAAGCTGAAATCGAGCAGATGACCGATCAGCAAATCGCCCAGTTCATCTTCCGCGCCGGTTTCTCGACCGCTGAGAAAGTAACCTCGGTTTCCGGGCGTGGCGTGGGCATGGACGTGGTGCGCACCAATATCGAGAAGATCGGCGGCACCATCGAGCTCAAGACAATCGATGGCAAGGGCACCACCTTTACCATCAAAATCCCGCTGACCCTGGCGATCGTTTCGGCGCTGATCGTCGAATGCGCCGGTGAGCGTTTCGCCGTGCCGCAGATCAGTGTGTTGGAGCTGGTCCGCACCACCGCCAATTCGGAGGTCACCATCGAGGTGATCAATGCCGCGCCGGTGTTGCGCCTGCGTGACCGGCTGCTGCCGCTGGTAAGCCTGCGCACCTTGCTGAAACTCGGTGCCGGCGAGGAGGAGCAGACCGAAACCTTCATCGTCGTGACCCAGGTGGGGAATTACACCTTCGGCATCATTGTCGACCGCGTCTTCGACACGGAGGAAATCGTCGTCAAACCGGTAGCGCCGATCCTCCGTCATATTAATATGTTCTCCGGCAACACGATTCTCGGTGATGGGTCGGTGATCATGATTCTGGATCCCAACGGCATTGCCGGCGCCAATGGCGAAATGGCGGCCAGCGCCCCAGCCGGGGCCGACAAGACGGCGGCGCGCGGCGACCAGCGGGCAGAGTATCAGCAGTCGATGCTGGTGTTCCGGGCCGGCGGCACGGATCTCAAAGCGGTCCCGCTGGCGCTTATCGCCCGCCTGGAAGAGCTCGATGTCGGGGAAATCGAACATTCCCATGGCAAGCCGGTGGTGCAATATCGCGGCAAGCTGATGCCGCTGGTCACCATCGACGCTGACTTTGCCATGAAGACCGAAGGACAGCAGCCGGTGCTGGTGTTCTCAGACCAGAATCACACCATGGGTCTGGTGGTCGATGAAATCGTCGATATCGTCGAGGAACAGCTCAAGATCGAGCTGGCCGTCAATAAGCCGGGTCTGATCGGAACAGCCGTGGTTTCGGGCAAGGCGACCGACATCATCGATGCCGGCTATTTTCTGGTTCAGGGGTGGGGCGACTGGTTCGGTGCCGACGAAAATGACAATCGGGCGAACTCCGAGGGCAAGCGTGTCCTCCTGGTCGATGACAGCCCGTTTTTCCGCAATCTGCTGACGCCGCTTCTTTCCGTGGCCGGCTATGAAGTCACCTCGGTGGAGAGCGCCGATAAGGCTCTTCTGTTGCGCGACTCGGGCAATCTGTTCGACGTCATCATCTCGGACATCGAGATGCCGGGCATGAACGGCTTCGAATTCGCGCAACTGATCCGCCAGGATGGCGCTTGGGCAGGCTTGCCGCTGGTGGCCTTGTCGTCCCACGCCACCGAAAAGGATTTTGAGCGCGGCCGAGAGGTGGGCTTTACCGACTATGTCGCCAAATTCGACCGCGATGCACTTCTGCAGACGCTGGCGCAAACTCTCTTGAGTAAAGGTGTAGCATGAACCAGGTGGTGCCCTCGACGCGACGCGGGTCGCATGAGATCGCTTCGACGGAAGATCACGAAGACTTCGTGACGATGTTCATTGAAGGCCAGATGTTCGGTATTCCGGTGCTGGTGGTTCAGGACGTGCTGGGTCCGCAAAAGATCACACGGATTCCTTTGGCGCCGCCGGAAGTGGCCGGATCTTTGAACCTTCGCGGCCGAATTGTGACCGCCATCGATGTCCGCATGCGGCTGCAATTGCCGCAGCGCTCGGCCGACGCCGGCGCCGGCATGAGCGTGGTGGTGGATATGCGGGGCGAGCTCTATAGTCTGCGCGTTGATCAGGTCGGTGAAGTTCTGAGCTTGCCGGCGGCGAAATTCGAACGCAATCCGCCGACACTTGATTCCCTCTGGCGCGAATTCAGCACGGGGATTTACCGGTTGGACGAGAAGCTCTTGGTGATCCTCGACGTGCCGCGTCTGCTCGATTTTACCAAATCCGAGGTGATTTAAGGCTGGGCCCGGTTTGCTGGCCTGCTCTGCTGGCTTGGTCTCCTGGCCCCAACGCCCGGAATTGGGCGTCCTGTTGAAAGCGAAGGGTGGAATGAAGTCCTGTCTTATTGTCGATGACTCGAAAGTCATTCGCATGGTGGCGAAAAAAATCCTCCAGGAACTCGGTTTTGAAACCGTGGAAGCCGAAGACGGACAGATCGCTCTCGATGTGTGCACCAAGAAGCTGCCTGAAGCGATTTTGCTCGACTGGAATATGCCTAATATGAATGGTATCGATTTCCTGCGCGAATTGCGGAAATTGCCGGGCGGGGAGCGGCCGATAGTGGTGTTCTGCACCACCGAGAACGACATCGAACATATCCAGGAGGCCATTTCCGCCGGCGCCAACGAATATATAATGAAGCCGTTCGATAGCGAAATCATGTCGGCGAAATTCTCGCAAGTGGGATTGCTCTGAGCGGCGCCCGGTCATGCAAAGCGTGAGCGGCGTCCCGAACTCAAACGCGTCCGCGCTGGCTGAGCCGATCAGGGTCATGGTGGTGGACGATTCCGCGGTCGTGCGCGGCCTGATGACCCGAATGCTTGAAGAGGATTCGCAGGTGACCGTGGTCGCTTCGGTCGGCAATGGTCAGATGGCGGTCAATGCGCTGGAGCGGCAGGATATCGAGGTCGCCATCCTCGATATCGAAATGCCGGTGATGGACGGTTTGACCGCTTTGCCCCTGCTGCTCAAGGTCGACCCGCATCTGCAGGTGATCATGGCGTCGACCCTGACCGTCAAGAACGCCGAAATTTCGCTGCGCGCTCTTGAGAACGGTGCGGCGGATTATATCCCCAAGCCGACCAGCTCGCGCGAGATCAGCGGCGGAATCGATTTCAAGACGCATCTGATCGAAAAGGTTCATGCCCTGGCCATGGTCCGCAGGCGAAATCCGCGCCGCCTGGCGAAGAATGAGATCAGCCGCGTCCCCCAGACAAGATGGCCGCCAGCGGCCACCCCAACTTCCGCTCATGCGCCCCAATCCGCCCGACCAACGCCCCCACTGGCCGCGGCGCGCGGCGTCAATGGAGCGCCGGCCCGCCCTTCGATCTATCACCGCCAGACCCAGCCGATCGTCCTGCGTCAGGCTGGCCACGAGCCGCCCGACATTATTGCCATCGGCTCCTCGACCGGCGGCCCGCAAGCACTGTTTTCCGTGCTATCGGCCTTGCCGGTCGGCAGCCTGCGGCAGCCGATCTTGATCACCCAACATATGCCGCCAACCTTCACCACCATCCTCGCTGAACATATCACCCGGGTCAGCGGCTGGCAGGCCGCCGAAGCAAAGGATGGCGAAGCGGTGCTTCCGAACCGGATCTATGTCGCACCCGGCGATTTTCATATGACGGTCGAGGTCAGGGGGGCTGAAAAGATCATCCGTCTGAACAAGAATCCGCCGGAAAATTTCTGCCGGCCCTCGGTCGATCCGATGCTGCGCAGCCTGACTGCCGCCTATGGCCGCCGCATTCTGGTGGTGATCCTGACCGGGATGGGGTCGGACGGCCTCAAGGGTGGACAGGTCGTGGTCGATGCGGGTGGCACGGTGATCGCGCAGGACGAGGCCAGCAGCGTTGTCTGGGGGATGCCCGGCGCGGTGGCAACCGCCGGGCTCTGCAGCGCGGTGCTGCCGATCGGCGAAATCTCCCAGCATGTCATACGCATGGCGACGAGGCACTAGATCATGCTGCGAACCGACGAATTTGACTTCATCGCCAAATTGCTCAAGGAACGCTCAGGGCTGGTGATCACCCCCGACAAGGGCTACCTGCTGGAAAGTCGACTGATGCCGGTGGCGCGGGCGCGCGGCTTGGCAGGACTGTCTGACATCGTCAGCAAGATGCGGGGCCATGATGAAAGTCTCGCACGTGACGTGACCGAGGCGATGACCACCAATGAGTCGTTCTTTTTCCGCGACGATAAGCCATTCACCCAGTTCCGCGAGCCGGTTCTGCCAAAAATCATGGCCGCCCGCGCGGCGAAACGGTCGATCCGCATCTGGTCGGCCGCCTGCTCAAGCGGACAGGAAGCCTATTCCTTGGCGATGATTCTGAAAGAAGAGCAGGCCAAGCTGGCGGGATGGCATATCGAGATCATCGGCACCGATATCTCGGTTGAGATGCTGGAGAAGGCGAAAGCCGGACTCTATTCGCAATTCGAGGTGCAACGCGGCCTGCCGATCACCCTGCTGGTCAAATATTTCAAGAAGAAGGATGAAAGCTGGCAGATCGATCCGGCGATCCGGGCCATGGTGCAGTTCCGCGAGTGGAATCTGCTGCGTGATCTGAAGCCGCTTGGCCAGTTTGATATCGTCTTTTGCCGCAATGTGCTGATCTATTTCGACCAGCCGACCAAGGCCATGGTGCTGGAGTCGATCGCCAAGCAGATGCCGTCTGACGGACTGCTCTATCTTGGCGGCGCCGAGACCGTGCTCGGGATTTCCGATCGTTTCAAACCGGTGCCCAACCAGCGTGGCATCTATAGCCAGAGCTGAATGCCCGAAATAGAGAAGTGATCGCGACCTTCGCTTGAAGGTCGCGATCCCTCGGATCTGCCGGTCCTGCCTCACCCTCATACGGCCCCGCCAGAGGCGGGCGGGGCTAACTCCCCCGACTAACTCTGCAGGAGATGCAACAATTCCTGCGGCAGCTGCGCCGCTTGCGTCAGAGCCGCGATGGCGGCCTGAGTCTTGACATCCTGCGCCGAGAGATTCGATTTCACCGAAGCGACGTCGGCATCCATGATGACCGATGCGGCCGAGGTGATGTTCTGAACGTTGGTCGAAATATCCTGGCCACTGAAATTGAACTGCGATTCATAGGCGCCGACCAACGCGCGATCCCTGGTGATGGTATTGATCGCCGAGTTCACCGCGGCGATCGCCGACAGCGACATCGCCGCTGTGCTGACCGAGGAGCCGGTCGTGCCGAGCAGGCCATAGGCCGATACAGTCGCCAGGGACACCGAAATATAATCGGTGCTCTGTGTACCGATCAGGAATTTGACATTGCTGAGGAACGACCCGGTCAGCAGCGCCTGGCCGGCATAAGTCGTCGAGGTGACGATGCTGCCGACTTCCTTTTTGAGCTGTTGATATTCCGTGTTGATATCCTGCACGCGCTGCGTGTTGGTCACCTGACCCGAGGCGCCTTCCGTGGCGAGCGCGATCATGCGCTGCAGCACGTTGCTGATCTGGGCCAAGGCACCGTCGGTACTCTGCAGGATCGAACTGCCCTGAGACACGTTCACATTGTCTTCAGAATAGACCGTCACATTGGCTTGAAGCTGGGTTCCGATCGCCAGACCGGCGGCATCGTCGGACGCTTTGACGATCCGCGAGCCGCTCGCCAATTGTGAAATGCTCTCCGTTTCCTGAGATGAATTCAGGTTCAGATAGTTCAATGCGGAATTGGCCGCATTATTGGTAGAAATGACCGGCATACTGACCTCCTCTGCCACAAGCGACCTGCTTGCCGCAAGGCTGCTACGTGGGAACACTGGTCAAGTAATTAGCAAGTGCCATGCCAACTTAGCAAATCATTGAAAAACAATGAAATATAACGATTGGGGGAGTGAGGCGGGGCGGCAAGGGCAGTGTAGAATGGTTTAGATTTGCCTAAACCGCCCTGCAAAATTTGCCGATCTAACCCTCAGAATTACAAAGATTTTGCTAAATTTTGCCGACAGCAGCCGGCAAAATGACGGAGTCACGCGATGTGCGGAGTCCGGTCGACGATGGTGGTCTGGCCACCCGTCCGCTCATCGGGATCGCGCAGCACATAGCCGCGCCCCCAAACCGTATCGATGTAGCTGGTGCTGCCTATGGCGCCGGCCAGCTTCTTCCGCAATTTGCAGATGAAGACATCAATGATCTTCAATTCCGGCTCATCGATACCGCCATAGAGATGATTAAGGAACTGCTCCTTGGTCAGAGTCTGACCCTTACGCAGCGAGAGCAGTTCAAGAATGCCATATTCCTTGCCGGTAAGATGCAGCGGCTCGGCATCCACTTCGACCACTCTTTTGTCCAGATTGACCGCAAGACGGCCGGTGCGGATGATTGATTCCGAATGCCCTTTGGAGCGGCGGACAATGGCTTGAATGCGGGCGACCAACTCGGCGCGGTCGAATGGTTTGGTCAGATAATCATCGGCGCCGAAGCCCAGGCCCTTGACCTTCTTGTCGGCTTCGATCAGGCCGGACAGAATCAGCACCGGTGTCGCGATGCGGGATGCCCGCAGACGGCGTAGAACTTCATATCCATCCATATCGGGCAGCACCAGATCGAGCAGGATAATGTCATACTCGTAGAGCTTGCCGATTTCCAGGCCGTCTTCGCCCAGCCCGGTGGCATCAACCACCATCCCTTCGGCGCGCAATGACATTTCCAGGCTTCTGGAGGTCATTGGGTCGTCTTCGACGATCAAGACTCGCATGACGCGGCTTCCAGTCCTTATCTTTCGACGGCAACCCCGGTTTGGGGCCCCTTACGAACCGTCCTAAAGCTTCGCGTACTTTACCAACATTTAAGCCCGGCAGGCTAGGTTTATTAAGATCTATAGTTGGTCGCCATCCCCGATCTGCGACATTTTGGAAGAACTCATGTCATTGCCGGTCGATTCAGTGCTAAGCGAAATCGGAGCTATCCCCGAACTGCGCCGTTATGGCCGCGTCGATGGGGTGCAGGGTCTGTTGGTCGAGGCGAGTGGCATCGGCAGGAGCCTCTCGGTCGGCGATCGCTGCCGCGTGATCGGCCGTGACCGGGTCGTTCCCTGCGAAGTCGTAGGGTTCCGTCAGAGTCGAGCCCTCCTGATGGGATTTCTTGCGTTGGATGGCATCGGCTTGGGCTGCAAGGTCGAGGTGGCGGAGACCAATCCGGTGCTCCGTCCCCATCCGGGTTGGTTGGGCCGAGTCATCAACGCCCTGGGACAACCGGTCGATGGAAAGGGTCCGCTGCCTGTCGGCGAGGTGGCCTACCCGATCAGAAACGCCCCGCCGCCCGCCCATTCGCGGCAGCGGGTCAGTGGCAAACTCGATCTCGGCGTGCGGGCGATGAATGCTTTCCTGACCGTCTGCCGAGGGCAGCGGATGGGTATTTTTGCGGGTTCGGGGGTCGGTAAGTCCTCGATCCTGTCGATGATGGCGCGTCATACAATTGCCGATGTTTCGGTGGTCGGGTTGATCGGCGAGCGCGGCCGCGAAGCGCGGGAATTCATTGAGGACGATCTCGGTGAGGATGGGTTGGCGCGGAGCGTCGTGGTGGTCGCGACCTCGGACGAGTCAGCGCTGCTGCGCCGTCAGGCCGCCTATGTGACCATGACCGTGGCGGAATATTTCCGCGATCAGCAGCGCGACGTGCTGTGTCTGATGGACAGCGTAACCCGCTTTGCCATGGCCCAGCGCGAAATCAGCCTGTCGGTTGGCGAGCCTCCCGCAAGCAAGGGCTACACCCCCACGGTCTTCGCCGAATTGCCCCGCCTGCTGGAGCGAGCCGGTCCGGGGGGCGTGGGGCAGGGCTCGATCACCGGCCTCTTCACCGTGCTGGTCGATGGCGATGACCACAATGAACCGATCGCCGACGCGGTGCGCGGAATTCTTGACGGCCATGTGGTCCTCGACCGCACTATTGCCGAGCGCGGCCGCTATCCGGCGATCAATATCCTGCGCAGCGTCTCGCGCACCATGCCGGGATGCAATACGCCCGATGAAAATGAGCTGATCGCCAGGGCACGTCGCCTGCTTGCCCTTTATGACGACATGGCCGAACTGATCCGCCTTGGCGCCTATCGCCGCGGCAGCGATCAGGCTGTCGATGAGGCCATCCATTATTTCCCGGCGATCGAGGCGTTTCTGGCGCAGCGCAAATCCGAAAAGACCGATCTGGCCAGTTGCTATCAGCAGCTCGCCGCCATCTTCGCAGAATAACCGATGGCCAAGAAATCCGCCGAGATCGCCACCTTATTGCGGGTCCAGAGCTGGACCGTCGATGAGCATCGCCGCATGCTGGGGCAGATGCTCGGCCGCGAAGAGAGTCTGATCGAGGATGGTCGTCGGATGGACCGCGAATTGGTCGCCGAGCAGCAGGTGGCCGCCGCTCACCCCACCCTGGCCGGCCATTCCTATGCCGCTTTCGCCTTCAATTACCGCGACCGCCGCGCCAATCTGGCGCATGTCCTGGCCCTGGTGCGGGTTGAGATCGAACAGCAGCGCGAAAGACTGGCCGACGCCTATCGGGATTTGAAGGTGCTGGAGGAGGTGCGCAACAATTGGCGCAAGGCCGAGCAGGCCGAACAGGCGCGCATCGACCAGGCGGCGATGGACGAGGTCGCCCAGAACCTGCATCGCCGTCAACATAAATGATTATTTTGTATTAATTCGTAATAAAAAATAAAATTCTCATTTTTTCGACCCAGATCGCTCAAGAACATAAATAAAAATTAATAATTTGTAAAAATCTATAAATGGTGTAATTATAACTTACAGCCAGCCATTATTTCATCGTTCTTTTCTACGGCTGGAAGCTTGAAGGCCTAAATCAGGTCCTTCCCTAAATTGCCGAAAGTACAATCAGATGCCTGAGAATTCAACGCTTCCAGCCGGGCCATCGGGCTCGGTGCCGGTCGTCATCGTCGTCGATGATGATGCCTCGATCCGCGACCTGTTACGCGAACTCTTTTTAAGCCGTGGATGGGTCGTTGATGATTATCCCTCCGGCGAGGCGCTGATGCGGGGCTATCGTCCCGGCCGTGCGGCATGCGCGCTGCTCGATTACCGCTTGCCAGGCATGAGTGGCCTGGAACTGCTCCACACGCTACAACGGCAGGCACCTGCCTTGCCGACGATCATGATCACAGGCGCCAGCGACGTCGCCACCGCGGTTGCCGCGATGAAAGCGGGAGCCGCCAACTTCATTCAGAAGCCGATCAACCAGGATGAGTTGCTCGAGGAGGTCGGCCGAGTCATTGATCAAGCCCAATGTGACGGCAGGTCGATTGGCAGACAGGCAGCCACCTTGGCAAAACTCGGCGAACTCACTCCGCGCCAACAGGAGGTTTTGACCTGCGTGCTGGCCGGCCAATCCAATAAGAATATTGCGGCAAATCTTGGCATCAGTCAGCGGACTGTGGAGTGCCATCGCGCCGCCATCATGAAACGAACCGGCTCAAAATCCCTGCCGGCGTTAGTTCGCACCGCGCTGCTCGCAGTGAATTCTCCGGCAAACCGTTAATTATCCAAGAAATTCTCGCCTGGCACCGGCCTTGACTGATTGGGCGCGGCACCGATCGGTGGCAGGACCAGATTGAGATCCGCATGACCTGCCAGCCGCGCCTTGGCCACCAGGGGAATATTGGAGGGCACGGAGAATGTCTCCATTCCCTGCAGGAAGACGCCGCAGACATGGCTATAGTCGGTTCCGCTGGCGAAAACGGCGTGATAGGTCCCGTCCGGAATGGCATTGATCAGCGCCATCTGGTCGCGGCCGACGAAGAAGGCGAGGAGGGATCGTCCGCTTTGGGTCTTGAGGCGGACCACCACATCGCGGCCGCTCTGATTGAGCACCGATAAGCGATTATCACCGCCCGAGCGACGCAGCAGAATGTCGCCATTTTGCGGCGCTGTCCCCTTCTGTTCGCTGCACCAGCGGGTTTTTTGCACATCGCCGGGTCCGCCAAACAGAAAGCGCGACTGCACATAGCCCGAGACCCCGTTATCCGTCAGGATCCGCGCCCATTCTCCTTCCGCTTCCGTCTCCACCACCTGAACCGTGGCGAACCGGTCGAGCAAGGCGATCACCGGTTGGCTCGCCGCCGGCCCCTGCCGGACTTTCAGAATCTCGGTGGCGACATGGCGAATCTCCCCGGGCTGGGCGGGATGCACGGTGATATCAGCGCCGACACTTTCCGTCTCGCTGCGCAGCAGCGGCACCGCCAGACCAATCAATAAGGCGATCATCAAGCTGACCAGCGGCAGGCTTTGTACCATCGTGGCATAATTCCACGGACGCCAGCGATTCTTGAGCCGGCGTGAGGAAGTCCCGGTCTGCCTGGTACGATGCAGCAAGCTGGCGATGCGGCCGCGCTCCTCCTCATCCTGGGCGAAGTGCAGGGCCTGCTCGGCCAGCGCCCGGGCGACGTCGCGGTCACCCCGCGCCAGGAAAGCGCGCGCCTGATGCAAAAGGACCCAAAGATTATCCGTCGGCGGCTTTTCGCCGCCCCGCAGATTGCGCAACAGCGCCCGCACCGTCCAATAGGGGCCGGTCAGGCTCCACCAGCCTTGCACCCAGCTGGCGGTGCTGGCCAGAATTGCCGTGCGGTCGGCGCACGCCCGGCAAAAAATGCCGCGTATGACAGTCCGCCTGCTCGACAGGAGCAGGCCGCGTACATGATAGAACATCAGATAACGCGGTTGCGCCGTGACCTGCCCGCAACGCGAACAGGTCAGGGCTTGTGGGGCGGGATCTTCCGGATCAATCAGCCCCGTCGGCGCCGGTAGCGTGCTCCCGCTGTCGTAACGCTCGCGCTGTTTGCTGTCGCTCAGCACCTGATAGGCTTGGCTGACCTCAAGAAATTCGAGTCTCGCCTCTTCCGACGGGTTACGGTCGGGGTGAAGTAATTTGGCCTTGTAGCGATAGGCAGCCTTGATTTCCGAAGCGTCGGCGAGTGGGCCGACCCCGAGAATGCGGTAATGCCCGAGCGGATCCGAAAGTGACCGGTTCTCTTGATCCAACATGGTCGCAATGTCGCCTAATCGGCAAAAGTGGCTGTGGTTGCAAATTTATCCCAGTTACTAAGCAAAAATTATGCCGTGTTTAGCGCTTCAACAAATGCGCGACGATCGCCTCGACGTCGGTCGCCGCTTCGCTATTGGGCGAACGGGTAAAAAGCGGAGTCTGATTGCGGATCGCCTCGCGCACCTTTAGATCGCGACGGATGACACCCGCCAAGGGCGGCGAAATCTTCAGGAAGCCTTCGCAGGCTTTGAGCAGCGTGTAATAGATGCGCTCACCTTCGCGTGTCGAATTGGCCATATTGACCACCACGCGAAGATCGCTGCCCGGCCGCTCCATATGCGTAACCTTGATGAATGCGTAAGCGTCGGTCAGGGAAGTCGGCTCGTCAGTGGTCACCACCATGATGGTGCCCGCCTGGTTGGCCAGAGCGCGGACGGTCTTCTCGACGCCGGCGCCGAGGTCGAGCACCATTCGGTCATAGGCGCCCGCTAATAATGTCATATCGTCGGCCAGGATCTGCAGGCGCGACAGGGGAATATTCGCCAGGGATCCCGACCCCGATCGACCGGCGATGACGTCGAACCCGCCCTCGGGGAAATTCACTGCCGCCTGATTGAGAGTCAGTTTCCCGGTCACGACGCTGCCAAGATCATATTTGGGCATCAGTCCGAGCTGGATATCCACATTGGCGAGGCCAAGATCACCGTCGAACAGCAGGGTCTTCTGTCCGGCGCGCGCCATCCCATGGCTGAGCGTGATCGAGAACCAGGTCTTGCCGACCCCACCTTTACCCGACGCGACTGCTACGAGATTCTTGGCTCGCATGCGGTGGGAAGGCCGCGGGGCCAAAGAGGGAACGCTGCTGCCGGTGGTCATCGATGGCTAGCCTCTGCACGGGACGGGGAAAAAGACGAGGGTGAGGAGCTGCCGCTCTCGGACTCTTGCTGGGTCATCGGCATGATCATACGCGACATCACCGCTGGGCTGATAGACGTTACACCATTGACGACCCGTGCACTTGCGCTGACATCGCAAAACATCAGCGGCGCCGCCTCCGCGGCGGCCAGGATCGAGCCCAGCCGACGGGTGGTGTCGAGGCGGGTCGCCAGCAGGCGGGTGGCGCCGACGCTGCCGAAAGCCTCGCCGATCTCGGCGGCTTCAATCGGATCGCCGCCCGCCGCCAGGACCAGGATCGGCTCGACATTGGCAGCCTCGACCAGCGCGGCAAGATAGTCGAGGTCGTTCTGCTTGAACGGATTGAGCCCCGGACTGTCGACAAAAATGATGTCGAACTGACCAAGACAATTGGCGATGGCGCGCTGCAAGGTTTCAGGCCCGCGCGCCGAAATCAGCTCGATCTTCAGGATCGAGGTGAAAGCCGCCAATTGCGAATTGGCGCCGGCCCGCACATTGTCGGCGGAAATCACCCCGACCCGACGCCCCTTCATGGTGGAGCGGGCGGCCAGTTTAGCCACGGTCATGGATTTGCCATTGCCCGGCGGGCCGACCAGCAAAAATGGCCGCGGCGCGCCATAATCGGGCAGCGGCGCGAAGACGAACAGGGATTCAAGAGCGGCGGCGCAGGCAGCTTGCGGATCTTCGAGGCCGGAGCCGCGCGCTGCGGCGCTGATCTGTTCAATCAGGCGAGAGGGCAGGTTGTGATCGACCAGCGCCTCCTTGACCAGATCGCCGACTGGCGGCTGATCGACTTCATTGACCAGATCGTCGAGGTCCTCGTCGCGATCCTCCGGCTCGAGCGCCGCGGTAATCCGTACACCCTTGCCACCGGCGGCGCGCTGGGTCGAGACGATGATGGCGTCGTCCCCGAGTTCCTCCCGGATCATCTGCATAGCTTCCGCCATGCTTGGCGCGATGTAGGATTTCAGGCGCATGGGGGACTAACCATCATATCTGCCCCAAGGTCTTTATCTTGGCTTTGGGATGGATCTCGGCCTGGCTCATCACCACGGTGACCGGGCGGAAGCGTTCGATGATCGACCTTACATAAGGCCGTACCGACGGGCTGGTCAGCAGAACCGGCGCTTCGCCCTGCATGGCGAAGCGCTCGAAGGTCTGGCGGGTCTTGGTGATGAAATCCTGCAGCTTCGAGGGGGCCATAACCAGTTGGCGCTCTTCGCCGGTGCCCTGCAGACTGTCGACAAAAGCCTGCTCCCAGTCAGGCGACAAGGTGACCAGCGGAATGAAACCTTGTGGACTGGTGTTGTAATCGCTGATCTGACGCGCCACCCGGGTACGCACATGTTCTGTGATGATCATGACATTGCGCGAATGGCTGCAGGCCTCGGCCACGCCCTCCAGCACCGTGGCGAGATCGCGAATGGAAACCCTCTCCTGCAGCAGATTTTGCAGGACCCGCTGCACGCCGCCGAGCGATATCTGACCGGGAATGATGTCCGAGATCAGCTTCTGATTCTCCTTGTCCATTTCGTCGAGCAGCTTTTGCGTCTCGGCATAGGTCAGGAGATCGGGCATGTAATCCTTGATCACCTCGGTCAGGTGAGTGGTGATGATGGTCGACGGATCGACCACGGTATAGCCGCGGAACAGGGCCTCTTCGCGCCCGCCCGGATCGATCCAGACGGCTGGCAGGCCGAAGGTTGGCTCCTTGGTCTTTTCACCCGGCAGGGTGATATCTTCGCCCCTCGGATCCATCACCATCAGCATATTGGGACGTAATTCGCCGCGGCCGGCTTCCACTTCCTTGATAAAGACGACATAGGAATTGGCCGGCAACTGCATATTATCCTGGATCCGCACGCTCGGCATGACGAAGCCCATTTCGCCTGCCAGCGCCCGGCGCAGCGCCTTGATCTGATCGGTCAGTTTAGGGCCGTGCGGATTATTGATCATCGGCAGCAGGGCATAGCCAAGCTCAAGCCGGACATTGTCGATCCGGAGCGCGGCGCTGATCGGATCGTCAGCCACCGGCGGCGGCGGCACGCTGGCCGCTTCGACTTCCGCCTGAACCACCGCTTCGCGCTGTTTGCGATCGAGGAAATAGGCGCCGCCACCCGTCAATAACGCAAGGCCGATGAAGGGCAGCATCGGCATGGAGGGTAACAGTGAGACGGCCACCAGCAGAAAGGAGCTCATGCCGAGCACCTTGGGATAGCCCGCCAATTGCGAGAACAGGGCCTTATCGGTGGTGCCCTTCAATCCCGCTTTGGTAACCAGCATGCCGGCGGCGGTCGAGACGATCAGCGCGGGAATCTGCGTGACCAGACCGTCACCGACCGTGAGTTTCGTATAGACGTCGAGCGCCTGCATGAAAGACAGGTTCTGCTGGGCGATGCCGATCAGCATCCCGCCGATGACGTTGACAAAGGTGATCAAAAGTCCGGCCACCGCGTCACCGCGGACGAATTTTGAGGCGCCGTCCATGGCGCCAAAGAAGGCGCTTTCGCCCTCCAGTTCTGTCCGTCTTCTCCGCGCGGTGGTCTCGTCGATCAGACCTGAAGACAGATCGGCGTCGATCGCCATCTGTTTGCCCGGCATGGCGTCCAAGGTAAACCGCGCGGCCACTTCGGCGATACGGGTCGAACCTTTGGTGATGACCACGAAATTGACGATGATCAGAATGGCGAAGACAATCACGCCGATGATGAAATTGCCGCTCATCACAAAGCTGGCGAAGGCTTCGATCACCCTTCCCGCGCCCCCCGTCCCCTCGTGGCCATGGGCAAGAATAAGCCGCGCCGACGCCAGATTGAGCGCAAGGCGCATCAGGGTCGACAAGAGCAGGACCGTGGGAAAGGAGCTGAAATCCACCGGCTTTTCGATGAAGATCGCCGTCATCAGGATCATCACCGAAAAGGTCAGGGACAGGGCCAGCGACATGTCCAACAGCCAGGTCGGCATCGGCAGGATCAGGGTCACCAGCAGCAGCACGACGCCGAAGGCAAACCACAGGTCGCCACGCTTGCCGGCCGTCAGGATACGGCCGAACGCCGCGCCCAGATTGGCGCCCACCGCGCCGCCATACGAACCGATGCCTCCGGCCGCCACGGGTCCGGCGGGATCGGTGCCGGGGGCGACCGTCGCGATTTCGGCGCCTTCAGCCAAGATGAAGTCTCCTGATCATCCTAAAATGCGGCCCGTTCGGCTTCGCCGGGCGGTGGCACGGCGAAGCCCTCATCGAGATATTGTCGCAGCTTGTTGCGCAGTGTCCTGATCGAAATGCCGAGGATATTGGCGGCATGGGTACGGTTGCCAAGGCAGTGATGCAGGGTATCGATGATCAGATCGCGCTCGACATCAGCCATGGTGCGCCCGACCAGTCCCTGGGTGCTGCCCTGGATCGCCGCCTGCGCGGCGACGGCCGCGCTATTGGCCAAGCTATGCGCGGGATCGGGCAGGGTCGGCGCGTTGGACAGCAAGATCGCCTCGGTGCCGATCTCTTTGCCCGACGCCAGCAGCACCGCGCGATGCATGGTGTTTTCCAGTTCACGGACATTGCCGCGCCAGATATGGCCGATCAGCATCTTTTTCACCGCATCGCTCAGCGGCCGTTCCGGCAGGCCGTTCAGTTCGGAATATTTCCTGACGAAGTGATTGGACAGCGCATCGACATCGAGCGGGCGCTCGCGCAAGGAGGGCAGGCGGAGGGTCACCACATTCAGCCGGAAGAACAGATCTTCGCGGAAGGTGCCTTTGCGCACTTCTTCCTCAAGATTGCGGTTGGTGGTAGCGATGATCCGCACGTCGATCTTGACCGGGGCATTGCCGCCCACTCGATCGATTTCACGTTCCTGAACGGCGCGCAGCAATTTGGCCTGCAGGCGCGGATCCATCTCTGACACCTCATCGAGCAGCAAGGTCCCGCCGGTGGCTTCCTCGAATTTGCCGAGACGCCGCGCCACGGCGCCGGTGAAGGCGCCTTTCTCGTGACCGAATAATTCGCTTTCGAGGAGATTTTCCGGGATGGCCGCGCAATTCACTGCGACGAACCGCTTGCCGGCGCGGCGGCTTTTGCGATGCACGAATCGCGCCATCAATTCCTTGCCGGTGCCGGACTCGCCGGTCACCAGGATCGATGCGTCGCTGGGCGCCACCTGCTCGGCCATGCGCAAAACGCTTCCCATCACCGGATCGCGGAAGACGATGGAATGACTTTCCTCGGTGACGGCGGCGATCACGGCGGCGATCAGCTCGGCGTCGGGCGGCAGGGGGATATATTCCTTGGCGCCGGCGCGGATGGCGCGCACTGCGGCGCCCGTATCGGCGGCGACGCCGCACGCGACGACCGGGACATTGATGCGCTCGGAGAGCAGACTGTCACACAGCATCTTGACGTCCGACTTGACGTCGATCATCACCAGATCGGCGCCGCCGCCGGCGCGCAGAACCTCAAGCCCGGCCGGCACGCCATCGACATGGGAGACCTTGGCCCCACGCGCCATGGCAATCTGGCTGGCTGCGCCGACTTGGCCTTCCAAAGCACCGATGATCAGTAGCTGCATAGGTTTCTGTTCTCCGAAACGGCCAATTAACTGCGATCAGTTTTGATGATTTCCGTCATGGTGACGCCAAGCCGGTCTTCGACCACCACCACTTCACCCCGCGCAACCAAGCGGTTATTGACATAGATATCGATCGCCTCGCCGACCTTGCGGTCCAGCTCGACAACGGCGCCGCGCCCCAATTTGAGCAGCTGGTTGACCTGCATGGTGGCCTTGCCGAGCACCGCGGAAACCCGCACCGGGATGTCATAGACCGCCTCCAGGTCGCGCGCCGAGCGTGGTCCGTCCGGCAGGAGATCGCTGTTCATGTCGGACTTCAGTTCATTCAGTTCAAAGTCGGCCATTGCCGTATCTCCTGCCGCGAAAAGGCGGCGTTAAAGGGGGTTTGCCTTACTCCGGTGTCTGGCCCGGGATCTGCAAAGCGCCGAGGGCGGCTTCCACCGCCCGATCAATATCCGCCCAGGTCCGCCCCATGTCGCGCTCAGTGCCGCCATCGCCCCAGTCGAGGCGACAATCGCCAAGCGCCATGGCCGGATCGGCGGCCACGACCAGTTTCCCGTCAAAGCCGCTCTGAACTGTCAAGGCGCCGATCTTTTCCTTTACCGCCTCCAGCAGGTCCGGATGGACCTTGACGGTGATCCTCGCCACCTGCTCAAGTCCGGCGATAGCCTCGGTCAGCGCTGCTTCGATTTCCGCCAGGCCAAAACGGCGACAGAATTCGGGATGCAATTTCCGCACAATGGCAAGCCCAATGGCGACGGCATCGCGGCTTTGAGCCTGATTGGCGGCCGCTTGCGCGCCCGCCATTCCCTGCAGATGATGCGCCATGGTGGCCATGGCCATGCCCTGCATTTGTTCCAGTGTCGTCGCCGCTTCCTGCAACCCGCTCTGCCGTCCCGCTTCGAACGCCTGGTCCCGCGCCAGGGACAATTCTTCCTCGGAAAAGCTCAACGGCGGCGGCGGCGGCTCCAGCTCCATGAGCTCGCCACCGTCATCGGCAAAGGCCATCTCGACGGCAGCGATACGCGGCGTGCCAAAATCAGTATCGAAGAGATATTTCTGCAGCTTGACCATGCGCCCAATCACTTGCTGAATACACGTGTTTAGTAAATGAGTTCGTCTTCCTCACGGCCTTCCGAAATCACAATCTGGCCACTGGCGGCCAATTCCTTGGCCATGGTGACGATCATGCTTTGCGCCTGATCGACGTCACGCAGGCGCACCGGACCCATGGCGTCCATATCGTCCTTCATCATCTTGCCGGCGCGTTCCGACATGTTCTTGAAGAACAGATCCTTGACCGCTTCCGAACCGCCCTTGAGGCCGATCGCCAGTTTGTCTTTCTCAACGCTGCGCAACAGTGTCTGGATGCCGGCCGTGTCGATGCGAACCAGATCCTCGAAGGTGAACATGAGGGCCTTGATACGCTCGGCGGCCTCACGATTGCGCTCCTCAAGCGCGCTCATGAAACGGCTCTCGGCATTGCGGTCAAGATTATTGAAGATATCGGCCATCAGTTCATGGGCGTCACGCCGCGCCGTGCGGGCAAGGTTCGACATGAACTCGGTGCGGAGCGTTTTTTCCACCCCATCCAGCACTTCCTTCTGGACCGCCTCCATGCGCAGCAGGCGCATGATCACTTCCATGGCGAAATTCTCAGGCAGCAGGGAGAGCACCCGCGCGGCATGGTCGGGTTTGATCTTGCCGAGCACGACGGCGACGGTTTGCGGATATTCATTTTTGAGGTAATTGGCCAGCACCGTCTCATTGACGTTGCCGAGCTTGTCCCACATGGTGCGGCCGGCCGGACCACGGATTTCTTCCATGATCAGTTCGACGCGGTCCTTGTTGAGCGTCTTGAGCAGTAATCTTTCCGTGCTCTCGAGCGAACCGACCAGGGAACCGGTGGTCGATATCTGGTCGGCGAACTCGACGAACAGGCGTTCGACGATGCTCGAATTGACCGTGCCGAGATTGGCCATGGTCTGGGAAATCTCTTTGATTTCCTCATCATCCATCATGGCGAACAATTTCGACGATTGTTCTTCGCCCAAAGACAGCATCAGGATCGCCGCTTTCTGCGGCCCGGTCAGACCGCGATAATCCTCTTTCATCCGCGCCATGATCGCCCAGTCTCCAGTTCAATCGACAGCATAACTGGGAAAATCTTAAGACGGTGCTTCATTCGGTATACATCCAGTTGCGGATAATCGACAGCGCTTCCTCCGGGTGTTTTTCCACGATTTCGCCGATCTTGCGAATCGACGAGGCCTTGACGCGACCCTCGACCTTGTCGATGTCAATCAGTTCATCGACCGATTCAAGCTCTTCGGGTAACATACCGAGCGATGGCGCCGGCGGCATGGCCGCACCGAGCAGTGCCTGTCCGCCGGCTGTCCCCAAGGCGCGACCATCGGCCGCCGCGGCCTGTGCGGCGAGACTTTCGACGGCGCGGCTGACCAGCGGGCGCACGACGAGCAGCAGGAACAGGATGGCGACCAGGGACAGGCCGAGATTGGTGGCGATCTTTTCCACCATTTCCTTGTCGAGGCCGAACAGTTTGTCGGCATTGACGTCCGCCTCCAGCGCGTCATGGCCGGCGAACGCCATATTGGTGACCTCCACCTGATCGCCGCGGTTGGAGTCGAAGCCGACCGCGTTCCGGACCAGAGCGGTCATTTGCGCCATCTCCTTCTCATCGCGCGGAATATAGGTCAAGGTTTTCTGGCCCTCGGCCGGCGGGCCATAGCGGCCGTCGATCAATACCGCCGCAGTGATCCGTTTGATGGCGCCCAATTCCTTGATCTGATTGCGGGTCGTCTTCGAAATCTCGTAATTCACGGTTTCCTGGGTGCGGTTCTGCGAGCTTTGGCTTTTCGCGCCGGCATTATTGGCCCCCGCATCCGGCAGATTCTGTTGCACGCTGACCGACGAATTTTCCAGATCCTGGGTCTTCTCGCCCTCTTCGACGGTCACATGGGACCGCTCCACCTTACTGTCGGGATCAAAGGATTCCTGAGTGGTCGAGACGCGGTCGAGATCGAGTTCGACGGCGACTTCGGCTCTCACCTTATCGGGTCCGATCGACCGTTCGAGCAACTCCTCGATGGTGCGCTGCAGGCGCTGTTCGGTCGCCAGCTTCAATTCGTCGGCCTGATTAGCCATGGCTTCGGAGTCATTGTCGGTGCTGCGGGCCAACAGAGTCCCCTTATCATCGACGATGGAAATGCGCGACGCCTTCAATTTTGGCACGGCGGCCGCGACCAGATGCTGGATCGCCGCCACCTGCTGCCGGGACAGCCGGCCGGCGCCGTCCATCTTCAGGACGATGGAAGCCGAGGGTTCCTGGGTCTCGCGGCTGAAGGCTTCGCGCTTCGGCAAGACCAGATGGACGCGCGCCGATTTGACCCCGCTGATGGCATGGATCGTACGGGCTAATTCACCTTCCATGGCGCGCAAAAGATTGACATTCTGCACGAAGCTGGTCGAGCCCATCATGTCGCTTTTGTCGAACAGCTCATAGCCGGTCGCCACCGAGCCGCCACTCGGCAGCTGATTTTCCGCCAGTTTTACCCGCAGATCGAGTTTCTTGTCGCTCGGCACCCAGATTTCGCTGCCCCCATTGCGTAATTCATAGGGCACTTTTTCGCTCTGCAGCCGGTTGACGATCTGATTGGAATCAGCCAATTCCAGCCCACCGAACAGCATTTCCATCGGCGGCGACGAGAGGCGGGCAATCAGATAGACCAGGAAGAGGAGCATGGCGATGCCGCCACCGCTAATGCCCACCAGACGGGCGGGACCTAAATTCTTCAGGGTTTGATAAAAAGAGTTCACGCCGTTCGCCCCCTCCCGACGCCGCGGTCCCGCGCATCGTTACCTGCTCATCATCAGCAGAGGGAAAAGCTATAACGGGGAAGGTGAATGACAGGTTAACCCTGGGCGAAAACGACCCGGTCAAACACTGATGTCGAGGCCACCATTGCCATTGCCAAGGCTGTTGAGCGAGGTTGGCAGCGCCTCTTCTGCAACAATATCCGCCGTCACTCCTCTAGCGGTAGTGTTGTTTTGCCCATTTTGCCCGTTATTTTGTTGTTGTTGGGCAAATGCACTATTTTGTTGCTGTGAATCCCGTAATTGAAAACTCAGCCCATTGGCATCGGTATTAAATCCGGCGTTCTGCAAAGATTGCTGCAATTGGTGGGCGTCGTTCCTGAGGAGGGTCAGGGTGGCGGGATTGTCGGCGCTGATATTGGCCTTAACCTCGCCATCCTGCAGTTGCAATTTCACTTCGACGGTCCCGAGATCCTCAGGATGGAGCAGGATGGTGATGCTGTCGGAGCCATCTTTCATACCCTTGGCGAGTTGAACCTTGATCTGTTCCGCCGGCGTGGCGCTGGTTGCCTGCGGCAGGGTCGCGGTTCCGGCCGCGGACGTTGCACCCGGCTCCTCGGGTTGGGTCAATCCCTCGATCGAGGCGGCGCCGGCTAAGCTGCCATCGCCGGCCCATGCTGCATTAGCTGCGGCATTGGCTGCGGCGTTGCTGCCGGGCACCGCTTCGATGGCCAGGGTCTGTTGATCCATGCCGGGGGGTAAGGCGGCACCCTGAGATGTCTGGGCAACTCCCTGCGCAGTAACGGGAACTTGTTGCACAAACGCAGGGTCACCGAGGAGGCCGAGCGCATCGCTGGTCTGCGGGTCTTGCGAGGAAGCCGCAGTTTGAGGGGTGGAAGTCTGGTTCGACCCGATCCCCGAGGCTCCCAGGCCTGAAGAGGATGGGGTGGAATTGTTGTCCTTCGTTTCGGAACCGAAATTGGCGCCATTACCGCCGCCAGAGTCTCCGCCACCCGTCTGGCCCGTCAGGCCGGCAACCGCGGTTGCAATTTGCGACGGGACGCTCCCGCCGGCGCCGCTGGCGCCGGTTGTGCTGCTGGTCGCGCCGCTGGTCGCCGCGCCCGCACTGCTCTTGCCGCTGCTGACGCCGGCGGAAGGCATGGCGCTGACCTGCACCGTCCCGGCCGCCTCGGCCAGTTGGGCAAGGGCGGCGGTCTGCGCCGCCACGCCGCTGGGACTGCCGCCCGCGGTAACCGCAATCGATGTCGCGTCAGGTGCCGGTGTGGCCAGGCTTCCCGGCGTCTGGGCCGGCTGAGAGGGCGCTGAAGGCAGGGGCTCGTTCGCCAGAAGTGCTGAGGGCGTCGATGGGACCGACAGTGCTGACGGCGTCGATGGGACCGACAGTGCTGACGGCGTCGGTGGGACCGACAGTGCTGACGGCGTCGGTGGGACCGACAGTGGGCTCATCCCCGGTTGAGCCCCGGAGCCTGTTGTTGCCGGCTGTGCAGCTGAGCCCGCTGCGGCCGGCAAGATGTTGCCTCTGGTCGACGGGCTGGCGCCCGATGCGCCTGCCAGGGCGCTCAACGGCGTCGCCGCCGCCGGGGTCGTGCCGCTGTTCGCAGGGGAAATGGCGCTTGATGGCGTCGGCACGGCTGTCGGAATGATCGCCGCCGCCGCGTTCGGATCGATTGACGGTGCCGAAGCGGGAGTGGCGGTCGTTTGGCCCTGGTCCGGACTCTCGGCGGCGGTCTTGCTGTTGTTGCCTGACCCGGCTCGACTGCTCACCGGGCTTGCTTTCATGCCTCCGGCCAGCGAAATGGCCACGGGAGCCGCGGGCGGCCCGCCTGGACTGGCGGCGAGGATCGGTGATTGGGCTGGATTTGGCGGCACGGCGAGAGCAACGCTACCGCCCGAAGCTGGTTGGGCGCCGGCAGGAGTCGGTGCCGCCGTTGCTGGTGGTGCGGCCGCCCCTGCTGTCGCCGAGGTCGATTTCTGCTCGCCTGCGAGATCGGTCGACAGGGCGGGTGCCGCGACCGGGGTCCCAGTTGTCGCTCCAGTGGTCGCCCCAGTGGACGCCCCAGTGGACGCCCGAGTCGTCGTCGTGGCTTGGGGGAGGTTCGTCGCCTTCGCTGAGGCTGAACCGGTCTTGCCGTCTGAAATCACGTTGGCGGGATCGGCCGCCAGCGGGGTTGTGATGGGTCCGCCGGATGCAGGCGTCGTTGCCGTCGGCGTTACAGGCGCGGCAGGAGCCGCAGGGCTGACGGTGGCCGCCGACGACGGCGATCTATCGGTGATTGGGGTGGCGCTGGCCGGTTGACCCACGGTTGGGGCGGGACTGGGAGTGGGCGCGTTAGTCGGCGCGGGCTGGTATACCGTCTGGTTGGTGGCAAAGCTGGTGGCTGGACTGACCGGCTGGTTCATGGCCGGCGAGGTTGGCATTTGGGGCCGATCGGTGACCTTCGGGAGGTCGCTGGCGTCGTTGGAGCCCCTCAGAATCGACAGGAAGCCCGACCCCAAAGCCGCTTCATTGTCGCCTTGGGATCCCGTCAGGGACGCGGACAGGGCGGCGGCGCTGCTTCGGGTGATCAGATTTGCTGCAGACTCGACCGTCATAATCTCTGTCGTCCCCTCGCGCCTCATGGCGCCGACGGCGCGCGCCGATATCCATAACCAGTACTAAGCAAATATTGGGCCAGATTAGACCCACTGATTTTAAATGGTTTTTACCGCTGCCCGGCAAAATTTTCCGTGCCGATCGGCAGAAACTTCTAGTTCAATCTTTCCCGCAGGTGCGCGAGTCCGGCAACGATCTGGGTCGCGTCATGATAGGTCTGCTGCAGGGTCATCAGGGCTTGCAGCCGGTTATTCACATCGATCTGTCCCACCATCTCGCGGCCCAATTGATCGAGCAGGGCGCGGTGATAGCCGAGTTGAACGCGATTATTGGCGGCAGCAGACTGGACCTTGCCGATAATCGCGTCAGCATATTGGGCCGGCCGGTAGCTGCCGCGCTGCAGGTCGCCGGCCTCGGCGAAATTGAGCGAATTGTTCAGCAGATCGGAAATCTGCCTGATGGTGGCGGCGGCGCCCAATTGCAGCGGGTTTTCCACCAAGCCGGGCGCGAGGGCAAGCGCGGCGGCGGTGCCGGCGGCGGCGGTGCTGGTGAAAACTCCAACCGCCGCCTTGCCATCGAAGGCAGTACCGGGTTGGGCCACGAACAGGTCGTTAAGACCGAAGAAATTGGCAAGACCGGGGACCGTCTGCGTTGCCGTACCGGCCAATCCCAGTTGGTCGCGCACATTGTAGCGCAGGTCCAATTTCCCCTGCGCCGCGCCGATCGCCGACCCATCAAAGGAGAGGGGCAAGCCGTGGCGATGCCCAATATCGAGCACCTCCGCGGTCCCGGCGCGCAACACCTGGGCGCGCAATCCGGAACGGGCGAGGGCGCCGGCGGGTTCGGCGATCTGGGCGGCGATCTGGGCAAAACCGCTTCCCTCGGCGATGGACAGGCCGCCGATCGGTCGACCGGCGGCCGCGATCGAGAGGTCACCACCGGTGGCGGCGAAATTGAAGCGTGGGGTGGTCTGCCATCCCTCGGCCCACCCTTCGATCAGAAAACGATCCTCCGGCGCCAGGGCGGCGATCTTCACAATGAATTGATTGCCGCTCGGGATCAACTGCGCGGTCAAGCTCGGATCGGAAGCATTCTGCAGTCGTTCGACGAGTTTTTCGAGGGTCCAATCGGGTTGCAGGGTTTGGAAGCCAAGCATGGCGCCATCAGGTCGGCGCAGGATCAGGGCGCCTTGCAACCCCAACATGATCGTCGGGCTGGCAAAGCAGCGGCTGGTGAAAGCGGGCGCGGCGGTGGCTGGGATCCCGTTGACAGCAACATCCTCGGAGGGCTGATCCTCAGCCGGCACCAGCGCCAGCTTTGCGGCCGCCGTGTCGTCCGCGTGATCAGGCTCCGCCGTCAGGTCGCTGCCGGCGAGACTCTGGATCACCAGACGGCTGCCATCTCTTGTTACCAGCAGATGTACTTTCAGCCCGTCGAGATGGTCGAGCTTGGCGGCGATGGCGGCCAGGGTGTCCTGCGGTGACAGGGCGACGCCACCACGGATCGGCAGGGTCGAAAATTCATTTCCGATCCCATCGGTCATAGTCAATTGCCCTTTGAGGCCGAGCGGCCGGTCGCTCTGCGGGAAGATCGCCGACTGGATTGTCAGACTGCGCCGATCGCGAATGGCGAGGCGCAGTCCGGTTTGAGGCGGAAGTTCGACCGTCACGCCCCCGGTTTCGCTCAAAACCACCGGCTCAGAGGTTTCGGCAGGCAAATGTGACAGGATCCAGCGATTGAGAGCGGCCACCACCTGGCCGACCGGCCAGGGACCGGCGACCGGCAATCCGTAGGCGCGGCGATAATCCTTGACCAGAAAAGACAGGCTGGTGCGGGTCAGGTTGCTGCTGTCTGCCCGCAATAAGGCGATTTCGCTGTCACCCCCGGCCAGCGACAGGCGGTAGCCGGCGGGGTCGCTGAAGCTCCGACTGCCCCGATAGGTCGCGCGGGCGTCAGTGCCCGCCAAAGCACGGTTACTGACCTGATTGATCCGCGACTGCAGAACCTGCGCCAGACTGTCGAGCTGACTCTGCACATTGGGCAGAGCGATATCGCGGTTGTGCAGATAGGCATGCACGGCACCACCGGCCAAATGCTCGGCGATATCGATGCCGTCCGCCGTGACGCCTTTGCTGTCCGAAACCAGCCGCACCGCCTCGTCGCGGGCCAGGGTGGTTCCCCGCTTGGTGAAGACGGCGACACTGCCATCACCGCGCCGGAAGGAAGAAAAATCGATGGTTTTGGCCAATTCGCTCAGATGCGCCTGTTGCGCCGTGGCGCTTTGCGGCATGAAATGGCCGATCGCGCCGCCTTCGAGGATCCGCCGATTGGTCTCGGCGATCTTGCCCAGTAGATCATTGGCCTTTTCCAGTCCTGCCTGCAGACCGCGGCTGGCTTGTTGCCGTAGTTCGGTTAATTGAGCAGTGGTCAATTTCAGCTTATCGATGAAATGGCCGGCCGCGTGCACGACGTCTGCCGGCTGGCCATCCTTGGCGGCAAGAGCGGAGAAAGCGTTCACCACCTCTTGCAGCGAGCGCGCCACGGTCTCGCGGTCGCCGGGCCGACCCATCACTTTGTGCAGGAGCTGTACGATTTCATCGTCGGCCATCAGGGCGGCGAGATCACCGGCTGTTTCCTGGATGCTTTCCTGCAGACATTCCTGAACCGCGTCCCTGATCAGGTCGATCGACAGCAACTCGCCGGCCTGCGTCATCGACGCGGTCAGGGACGAGGTCAGGGACGAGGTCAGGGACTCCTGGCGAGGCGCCGTCTTGCGGACCGGACGCGGCGCCGCCCCCGCCGCCAGGCCTGAGACCAGCGACTGCTGGGCAGGGACCAGACCCGGGAGGGAGCCGGTAATATCAGCAGCGAAGCCCATGATGCGCGCTAGATCGAGTGGTTATAGGCCAGAGAAACATTATGCGCGTTGTGGTAATCGCGGATAACCCCCGCCTGCGAATAGGACACCTCGCGTTTGCGCATTTTCCGCGCAGCGGTGTTGATCACCTCGAAGAGCTGCTCGATGGCGCTCATATTGGCCTTGAGCAGGATGGTGTTTTCCCGCGCCAGTTCCTCGAGCGAGCGGACCATGGCTACGACCTCGGCGCGTTGCTCTGCGGTCAGGCTGCGGGTCGCCTCCTGATCGCCTAATACAGCGCGCTGACGTTCCTGATAGAGCCGCGTCGCATTCATCTTGCGGTCCAGCAGGGCGGCGACCCCGGCGGAATCGCCGCTCCGCAGCAGGGCGTTTTCCTCGACCAACAGGGCGTCGTAAATCTGTACCGCCTCCATCATCGCCGACATGCTTGGCGTCAGGCCAGGAATATCGAGCCGCGGTTTGACTGGTGCGTGGGTCGCCACGGAAGGGGCGAAAGCAGGCGTCGCCCGCGGGGCGACCGGCGCCATGCTAGCGCGGTTCGGGGTGGCCATCGGAGCGCTATGCGCCGGTGCGCCCGGTGTCGGCAGCGGGGCTGGCGGAGCGGCAATCTGTCCTGTCGCACCGGCCTTCGCCGACGTTTGTGTGTTTAGGGAGCCGACCTTCGCCGGAAGGCCCGGAGGCAGTCCTTTGGGCGGGGGCTTAGGCATATTGTGCGGCAAGCTCATGATTGTTTCTCCTGCTGGGCGATCAGGGCATGCATGATCTGGTCGGTCATGCCGCCTAATCCGCCTTGTTTCGCGGCGGCCTTGCCATACTCGTCAATCAAGACCGATTTGAACATTTCCTCGCCCTGGCCTCCGCCGAACAGGCTGTTGGTGCCGACGCCGGAGAACATCTGCGAGAACATCTGCGACATGAACATGCCGACGAATTTCTCCGATGTCTTCCTCAGGGCCTCGGGATCGGCGCCGGCCGGCGCCGTCGCGGTGCGATTTTGAGCAGTCCCAAGCGCCAGAGTTGCCTGGCTTGAGAGGCTGGTCTGGTCGGTGACAGTCATCATCACATCACCTCGATTTCGGCTTGCAGCGCGCCAGCCGCCTTGATGGCCTGCAGGATGCTGATCAGATCGCGCGGACCGATGCCGAGCGCATTAAGCCCGGTCACCAGTTCCTGCAGGGTGATGCTCTGACTGAGCACGGCCAGCTTCTTGTCCGCGCCCTCATCCGCCTGCACATCGGTTCGGTTCACCACCGTGGTGGTGCCACCCGACGAGAACGGTGTCGGTTGTGACACTTGCGGTGTTTCGGTGATGCGGATGGTCAGATTGCCTTGCGCGATCGCGACCGTGCTGATCCGCACATTTTCGCCCATGACGATGGTGCCGGTGCGGTCGTCTATGACGACCTTGGCCATCTGATCGGGCTGAACCCGCAATTGCTCGATATCGGTTAGCAAAGCCACCGTATCGCCGTGGAAGCGCGCCGGGACCGACAGGCGAACCGAGGCGGGATCCGAGGGCCGCGCCGCTTCGGTGCCGAGATAGGCATTGATTGCCTGGGCGATCCGCCGCGCCGTGGTGAAATCGGGATTACGCAACAGAACCTGCACCGATTCCATTTTAGACATATCGATGGCGACTTCACGCTCGACCACCGCCCCCGCCGCGATGCGGCCCGAGGTGGGAACGCCTTTGGTCACCGTGCTGGCCGCGCCGCCGGCGGTGAAGCCCGAGGAGATCTGGCCTTGACCCACGGCATAGACCTCGCCGTCGGCGCCCACCAACGGCGTCACCAGCAGGGTGCCGCCCTGCAGACTCGTCGAATCGCCCAGTGAGCTGACGGTTATATCGATCCGCGAACCCTGCCGCGAAAAGGCCGGCAGGGTCGCCGTCACCATCACCGCGGCGACATCTTTCGGCTTCAGGGTATCGGTGCCGCCGGCGGTGCTCGGCCGGCTGTTGACGCCCAGACGTTCCAGCATGCCGATCAGCGATTGGCGGGTGAATTCGGCATTGAGCAGAGTGTCGCCGGTCCCCTGCAAACCAACCACCAGTCCGTAACCAACCAGGAGATTGTCGCGGACCCCCTCGAAATCGGCAATGTCCTTGATGCGCGATGCGGCCTCTGCCGGACCGCTCACGCCGAGCGGCAGCGACGACAACAGGATGGCGAGGGCGGCAAGACTGCGGATGAAACGGGTGCAACCCCAATGCATCGTGATGACTCCACTTCTGATGGACAGCCAGAAGCAAGTGTCGTGCCATCCGTCGGAAGGGCGCAATTGGGCGGGATCGGTTGCTTGAAGCCACTGCCGCGCGGCGGGCCGGCGGCAAGATTGGATGTCTGTCCGGCAATTTGTGCCGATCCCCGCGCCAGGCTCCAAGGAAATCGCGGTTTCCATTTGCGCGCGGCGCGGTGTAGAGTCGGATACCTCATTTTTCCTTGTATGGCGCAGGCTTGATGAAAGTTTCCGGTATCGGAGGAGCCGCCGCGGCAGGACCAGCCGCTAAGACTGCCAAGACCGCCAAAAGCTCGGCGGGCGGTTTCGCTGAAAATTTGGCGTCGCTTGATCAGGCGACAGAAGAGGTTGCGGCTGTTGACACACCGTCCGCAGTCGGCGGTATCGCCGCCCTGCTGGTCACCCAGGGGGTGGGCGATTCACTGGAGCGCGAGGCGCGTCGCCGTATGGTCCAGTATGGCGAGGATCTTCTTGATAAGCTTGAGGAATTGCGCCACGGCCTACTGATCGGCGCGATCCCGAAAGAGAAATTGATCGCCATGGCGCAGATGGTTCGGTCGCGCCGAGACAGCGTTCCCGATCCTCATTTGGCGTCTTTGCTCGATGAAATCGAGCTTCGTGTCGAGGTGGAACTGGCCAAGTTGTCGCCACGCGATCCCTGATCCGTTCGGAACCCATGAGTTACAGTTTTGTCAAGCTGCATTACGTTCTTGCGGTGTGAAGTCTGTCTCCCTATATTCCCGGCGAAAATTACGCTTACAGCTTGGGGAAGGCATGACAGTTACTCTTCCGCCAGATTATCGTCCCTCCGAGGACGAGTCGTTCATGAACGAGTTTCAAATCGAGTATTTCCGGCAAAAACTGCTGCGGTGGCGTGGTGAATTGTTGCAGGAGTCGGGCGAGACTCTTCAGCATTTGCAGGAGGGCGCCCTGCAGGAGGCGGACATTGTGGACCGGGCTCAGGCCGAGACCGACCGCTCACTCGAACTGCGTACCCGCGACCGGGCCCGCAAACTGATCGCCAAAATCGACTCCGCCTTGCAGCGGATCGAGGATGGCAACTACGGCTATTGCGAAGAGACTCACGAGCCGATCGGTATCCGCCGGCTCGAAGCGCGTCCGATCGCCACCTTGTCGATTGAGGCGCAGGAACGCCACGAGCGTCTGGAGAGGACTCACCGGGACGAATAGGGGGCGTTTCCTAAAGCCTCCCCGACCCGCTCCAGAACCTCCCGCCAATCCCCTGGCTGCTGCTGTCGGAACAGCCGCGCGGTCGGATACCAGGCGGTGGTCTCAGGCTTTCGACCCCACCAGCGCCAATCCGCGGCGCTGTGCAGCAGGACCCAGACCGGCAGCCCCAGGGCGCCGGCCAGGTGGGCCGCTGCTGTGTCGACGCTGATCACCAGGTCGAGAAGGGTCATCGCTGCCGCCAGATCGTCGAAATCGCCGATCTCGGCGCCCCATTGCGGGAAGTCCGCGTCTTCTTCGGCAAATTCCCGCTGCAGGCCGAAAAACTGGCAGTCCCGATGATTGGCCGCGAGATCGCGGATCAAATCCAGGGGCAGCGCGCGGCGCGGATCGACACTCCGCGGATTGCCGCTCCAGACCACACCGATCTTGCGGGACGCGGGACGGACGCCCTGCATTGCCAGTCGCGGGCGCCACAGTGATATCCGCTCGGGATCAGCCGTCAGATAGGGCGTCGAGCTCTCGGGGAACGGCAACAGGGCAGCCAGGCTCGGCAAAGGGATCTGTCGGTCGAAGGGCGGCAGCGGGGCGTTCCAGCGCGTCGTTGCGGCAACCCCAGGCAGACGGCCCAACAATCCCTTCAGGGGATCCCGCGTCTCGATGATGACACGGCCGCCGCGGGCGGCGGCGAGCGGCACATAGCGGGCGAACTGCAAACTGTCGCCATAGCCTTGCTCAGCATGAATCAGCAGTGTCTGTCCGTGCAGGGTTTCGCCCTGCCAGCGCGGCTCAAGAAAATCGCGCGGCGGCGACTGGGTTCGCCACTCCCACTCACCAAATCCCTCGGAGAAGTGACCGAGCCCCAGCAGGCTATGGGCGAGATTGGTGTGGAAATCGGCTCGCTGCGGTGCGAGGCGCACGGCACGGCGATGGGCAGGCAGGGCGATTTCCGGGCTGCTCAGGCCGCCGAGATTGTTCCACGCTTCGGCCATGGCGGGATGGCTTAGCACAGCGGCACGAAAGGCCATCAGCGCCCGGTGGTTTGCCTGGTTGCGATGAAAGGCCATGCCCAGTTGCAGCCAAGTGGAAGCGTCCTGCGGTGCCAGCTTGGCGGCCTGCAGGAGCGTCGCGGTCAGATAGGTCTGGAGCGCGGCTTCGCTCTGGCCGGCCCTTTCCTGCGCCTGCGCCAAGATGGCGTAGGCGTCGACCCTTGGCGGGTCCCTCGAACAATCATCTTCGGCGTCGTGCAGTTCGCTCATCGGTCTCCAGTATGACCGATCGAGATGGCTGTCGCCAATCGACCATACACCTTCCCCGGCGTCACAAAGTTCGGGGACGGTGCATGGTCGCTGGCTTTATGCCGATGTTACGCCTGAATCAGTTTCAACAATTCCTGCGGCAACTGCGACGCTTGGGTCAGAGCCGCGATCGACGCTTGGGTCTTGACGTCTTCCGAGGACAAGGCAGATTTGACCGAGGCCACGTCGGCGTCGAGCACCGTCGATGCCGCCGCCTCGGTATTAATCACGTTGGTGGCAATGTCCTGGCTGCTGAAATTGAACTGGGACTCGTAGGCACCGATTTTCGCACGATCCTTGGTGACGGTCTGAATCGCCGAATTGATGACGCTCAGTGCCGACAGGGCCAAGGACGAGCTGGTTATCGCCGAACCGCCGGAGCTGAACAGGCCCCCCGCCGACACGGTCGCGACGGAAACGGTCAAGGTATTGGCCGACGAGGTACCGACCAGGAACTTGACGTTGGAGAGGAACGAGCCGGTCAACAGCGCTTGGCCGGCATAGGTGGTGCTGGTGGAGATCGAGGTGATTTCCGTCTTGAGCTGTTGATATTCGGTGTTGATATCCTGGGTCCGCTGCGTGTCGGTGACTTGCCCCGACGCCGCTTCGGTGGCCAAGGCCATCATTCGCTGCAGCACATTGCTGATTTGGGCCAGAGCGCCGTCGGCCGATTGCAGAATCGAAGTGCCCTGGGCGACGTTGGTCTGGTCCTGACTGAACACGGTCGAATAGGCTTGCAGCTGGGTGCCGATGGCGAGACCCGCGGCATCGTCCGACGCTTTGACGATCCGCGATCCGCTGGCGAGCTGGGAAATCGACTCGGTTTCCGCATTGGAGTTCGTATTGAGATAATTCAATGCCGAATTGGCGGCATTGTTCGTTGATATAACTGGCATAATGACCCCCGTTATGGTCGTGCCCCGGACGCCCTGAATGAGGCGTCCGGCGCTTTGGTTAAGATACTGCGCAACACTGGTACGGGGGACCGGGCGAAACCGGGCGCAAATTTTTCTTAACTTTTTTGTGCCTTGTTGGAGCTGCGGATCCGTAGGTCGGACTCCGGCGAGGCAGGGATGGGAACGGGTATGGGAGCGCTGACGGATTTCGACCTGCGCCATCTGATCACGGACTATGGCTGTCGGGTGCTGGTCGAGACCGGAATTGGCAAGGGCCAGGCCACCGACGAGGCGGCCGAGCTTGATTTTCTGCAGATCTTCGCCATCGAGCCGCAACACAAGCGCGCCCTGGATGTGGCTCTGCGCCATGCGGCCAATCACAAGATCACCGTCATCCACGCGAAAATCGAGCGGGGCCTTGCCGAGGCATTGGCAGAAATCAGCAGCGATCATCCCGTGCTGTTCTGGCTCGCGGCCCACCAGCCGGGCGGAGACGGCCGGCCGAAGCTCGAGGACCAGCTGCGCCAGATCGGAGCCGCGCGCGATATTCGCCACGATATAATTCTGGTGGACGAGCTCCGGCTCTATGAAGACGGCGCCTATGATGAGGGGCCGTGCCCGGACGGAACCCGTCCCTTACCGGAATTCCGCCAGCTTGCCTTTATCGAAACCGTGCTTGGCCAGACCCATGACATCCAGCGCTCGCGCAGGCGCGGCGGCTATCTGTGCGCTTTTCCCCGGGTGGAGGATTGATGATTTTTCGATTCCAGCGATGTTAAGCGGACTTTCGGTCGATCTGGCGCATGGGCGAATCGAGGCCTGGGATTTCACATTTTCCAAGGGCGCACTGCGGCGGGAGGAGATTTTCGACTCAGCCACCAGCCCGCCGGCCCGCTATATTGTCGAGCTGGCACGGCGGATCGCAGCCATGGCCGTTACGGCCGACCTGCTGGTGATCGCCAATCCTTTGCTGCCCGTCAAGGCGGAACAGCTTGCCACCTGGCTGCAAGCCGGCATCAAGGGACCACTGCTGCTGAGCGACAAGGATAATTTTCCACTGCTTTATTGCCTGCCGGCCCGCTTCATCGCCGAGCATGAGCGCTTTCTGCTGACCCTCTCCACCGTCGATGCCGCGCTCGATCACCGGCTGCTGGAGGGTCTGATGGGGATGACGCTGCCACTGCTGCGCCTCAACAATCTCGAGATCGGGCCCTATCCGGTCTCGACGCCAACCGGTTGGTTCCAGGGCGCTGAGCGGCAGAAGCTGATGAAGATCACCGCCGCCAATGCCATCAAGATCATCGAAACGCGCGATGACTGGCGGTCCGTGCCGGTCGCCGCCTATCACCCCTATCACGCAGGATCCATAGTCTTTTTCGCCATGGCGTCGCGCGATGTGGAAACGCCCCTGGTCGAGCGCCACGTGGTTTGCTCCAGCTATCGGGACATCGTCTCCTTCAGCGGCAGCAAGCTCGAACCAATCTGGCTGAAGCTTCCCTTCCTCCCGCGCGACAATTCGGTCGGTGAGCCGCACTATTTTGCCCACGCCCTTGATCGCCTGGGTGAAGCGGTGCTGCAGGATAATTTTCTGGTCTTCATGCGTTATTCGCGCTCGACGGGGACCAGCCCATTCCACCGTATCGATCAGGATCGCTTTGCCCTCGGACAATCCTTCGATGATCCGGCGCAATTGCGGCAATTGCAGCCGTCGCTGGTCCGCGATCAGTGCCGCGAGCCATTGCATCCCCTCAAGATCCTCTTCCATATCACCGGCGGCGTGCCGATCAAGAATTATCCGCTTGACTACTGCAAGGTGGTGATGCGGACCTTGCGGGATTTCGGCATTGTCCCCTCGGTGATCGGCCGCCCCGATCTCGAACCCTATGGCGCCGTCTCGATCGACGCCGACGAAACCGATCTGTTGACCATTGCTGTGCGGCGCCATCACCTGTTCATCGGCCTCGACTCCTTTCCGCATCATTATGTGAAGAATGTGCTGGGCTGGCCCACCATCGGCATGTTCGGCACCACAGGTGCCGGCAATTTCGGCGGCGGCTGGAACAGCCACTATCGCGCGCTCGATGCCGCTCTGGCCTGCCATCCGTGCGGCGCCGAGCAGACCTGTCCGGTCTTTCGCGGCCCCGAATGTCTGAATTACATCAAACCGGAAGCCTTGATCGCCGCCATTGTTGAGATGGCCGAGCAGATCTACGGCTTCACTGTTGAATAGGGGCCATTGATGCGGGTTCTCGCCTTTTTTGACAGCCGCTTTCAGGCGGACAGAGCCGCCTGGCAGCGTCTGCGGGCGCTTAGCCCGCAAAGCCGCGAGCATTATCCGCGCAATCTGCCGGGTAGTTCAGGCGAGTATGATCTGACATTGCCGGCAGAGGCGGCTCATGTCGTGGCCAAGGCGCGAGGGGCCGGAATCGACGGCTTCGTGATCGATTGCGAGCGGCGTGACGGCCAGTACCGCCATGACGCGGCACTTCTGGCTCCGGCCTGCGACGAGGGGTTCGGTCTGGCCGTGCGCTGGCTGAATGATCGCGAAAATGTCTGGGCCGACGCCAGCTCGGTGCTGGAGATGGAGCGCCGCGCCAGCGAACTGATCGCGTCTCTGGCCGATCTGCCGACGATGAAGGTGAAGGGAAGGCTGGCGATCATTGTCGAACATCCGAAGCAATTCGCCGCGCCGGCCGCTGTTACCGCCTTGTTGCGCCAGGCTGCCGAAAAGTCGGCTCTGCCCGGCCTCTATCTGATCGCCAACCGCGCCGAGGACAAGGGCCGTTTCCTCTCGGCCGGTTTCGACGCCCTGATCGACCCATCGCCCGATCAATGGCACTCCTGCAAACCGAATAATCACGCTCAAGGTCTTGATTTTCTGGAGGTGATGGCCGGTCTCAAGGACTCCAGCGACTATCTCGATAAATATTTCTCCTATCTCAATTTCACAGTAGCGCGGATGCTCAATCGCCCGGCGCGCGGCAAAGTGCTGGCCCGGGTGTTCCCCGGCTTTTCCGACTGGCCGCTGCATCCCGATGGCGGGGTCACCCAGTTGGTCAATAATGGTCACCGGCCGGCCGACGCCACGCTGTTCGGCATGTTCATCGAGAACGCCATGCTGTTCACCCATACAAATTTTCCGGCCGAGGAACAGGTGCTGTTCCTGCAAAGCTGGAATGGCTGGTTCGAAGGCAGCCAGATCGAGCCGAGCCTGTTGGACGGCGATTTACTCTTCAACGCGACGCGGGCTGCGATCGATCGTGGCCGCTACATGATCAGGAGCCGCGAGCCCCTGCCGCCCGGCATCGATGCGGCGCTGCGCGCGCGGATCGACAGCTTGTGCCGCGCCACCCAGCAATTGGTGACCCAGAAATGACCGATACTGTCGCAGGCCGCTCGGCCAGAACCATCATCTATGTGCCGGTTTTCAACCGCTTTGACATCGCGATCGAGTCGCTCACCAATATGCGCTCCGTCAAAGGCACCGCCCATCTGCGCATCGTCGACGATGCCTCCACCGAATTCGATGGGGCTGACTTGGTTGCCATGGGCGATAGCGGCGAGGTCAATCGCCAGAACGCCGGCATTGATGCGACGCGAATCGCCATGCTGACCGACTTTGCCGCGTCCGATTTCGACTATTGCTATTTCACCGACAGCGACACCATCCATGATCCAGCCTTTCTCGACCGGCTGTTCTTCATGCATGACAAAACCGATTGCCTGTCGAGCCTCTATTATTCCTCGACCAAGCATCACAAGAATGGATTTAATATCGATCTCGGCGACGAAATCATTATCCGTTGGTCGATACCCGGCGTTTCGATGTTCTTCGACAAGAAGCAGGCCGGGCGAATCTTACAGTTTTATTTTGATGCCCTGCGCTACCGGCCCAATTGCATCAAGGAGGCGCGCTCCTGGGACTGGTTTTTCTGCCTGGTCTTCCCGCAGGTGGCGCTGTCCCGCACCAGTTATCTGGAACATCTGTTCCTCGGCGGGCTGCACGCCTATGCCCGCGACACCGCCCTCAATCCGACGCCCTACCTCGCCGCCGAGGGTGCGCGGCTGCGCCGCAAGCTGAAACTGCATACGCCATGACGACGGTCTATCTGGTGGTCAAGGGAGGACTCGGCAATCAGCTTTTTCAGGCGGCGTTCGGCATTTACCTTGAGGCGATGACCGGGGCGCAAATCCGCTATCTGACCCATGGCTTTGCCGGGGATAATTATCGACGGACGTTCCTGCTCGATAATTTTACCGGGCTGCGTGGCAGGACCGCTCCGGTGGAGGAGGCGATAGGCGCGCCGCATTATCGCGAACCCGCTTTGCCGCAGCCGCCCGAACAGACCATTGAGGAGGTCCTGACTCTGATCGCCCGTGCACCCGAGCGGCTGATCCTGGAGGGCTATTGGCAGAATGAACTTTATTTCGCCGACGCCCGACCGGTCATCCGGGCCGCTCTGCGGCTGCCTCTCGAGGACAAGGCGTTCGAACTGGGCGAGAATCTTGGCCGGGAGGGTGTGATCGGCATGCATGTGCGGCGCTCGGACTACGGTCATCATGGTCTGGCTCGCGCCTCCTACTATCGTCAGGCGATCGAAGCTGTACGGGCGGCAGCCGGTCATTCACCGGTGCTGGTTTTCACCGACGAATATAATTTCTGCAGCTTCGAATTCGGCAAGATCCCCGATCTCAGCGTGGTGCGCGGCGACAGCCAGAGTCCGCTGATCGACTTTCATCTGCTCAGCGCCTGCCGCCATTTCATCCTGTCCAATTCCAGCTTTTCCTGGTGGAGCGCCTGGCTTGGCGCGCGGGAAGAGTCCCTGGTCATCGCGCCCGATCCCTGGTGTGTTTTCGACGCGGCCTGCCGGCCGGCGCCGCAGCGCTGGCGGGTGATCGAAGACTCCGTTCAGAGGCAGTAGGGTGGGACCAATCGTCTCAACAAATACTGATCTCTTTCCGGGCGCCCGCAAGGGAGCTGCCGCTTTAGCGGCAGATCCCTGAAGGGTGCAACCAAGAGTGCGAGAGGGGCTCTCGCTTCGCCATCAGGCGAAATTGCGTCCATCCCAACAGTGGGGTTGTTCCACGGCCGGTTATTCGCCTTGCGGCGAGCGAGAGGCTCCCTCTCGCGCTCTCTTGTGCGACCTCATTCGACGATTTCGCAAGGGCGAAATCATCGACTGAGGTCGCCTTGAAAGAGGGGGCCTTAGAGCCTGATGCCAATAGATTGAATCGCTCCGCGGTTAAATCTATTAGCTGAATCAGCCTCTAATTCAATGGGTTAGAGGGCGATTCAGATCCTGATAAGCATCGTCTGCCGTCCGACCAGCACCAGATCAAAGCCGTCGCGGATGATGGCGGGGATGACCAGCCGGCCCTTGCCGCCGAATTTGATATCCGTGTCGTCAATCAGAATGATCGAATTCGGCGCCACCTTGTCGCGCGCCGCCTGATAGGCGAGCAGGTGCCCGCCGGCGAAATCGCATCCTTCCACGACGTCCCAGGCATCGAGGAACAGCAGATCGATCTCCTGATCGAAAGCCTGCAGGAAGGCGATCCCGTCGCCGCAATAGACATGCGCGTTTGGCATCGCGGCGCAGGCTTCACCGGCGATCCGCGCGCAGTCCGGATTGATGTCGATGGTGTGAAAATTCATTCCGGTCGAGGCCCAGAACAAGGTCGAATGGCCGTCATTGCAGCAGTTCGGGTTGAACTCCTCCAGGGAATGGCGCATCGGTTGACGCATCGAGCCTATTTCGACAATCGTACGGCCGCCCATTTTACGCAACAGATCGATCGCCGCGAGAATGAAGGGTCTTGGTTTGCCGCGCAGATGGGTTTGGTCAGCGGGGGTCAGGTCCTGGCCAAAGAAAATTGGCTGGGTGATGCCGCGGAAATGATAGGCGACGATGTCGCCGGCGAAATTCCAGGCGGCATTGGCGGCGGTGTTGTCGGGGGCAGATTGCTTCGGGAACAATTTCTGTTCCAGCGCGGCCCGGTCGAGCGCGGTGTCGCGGTTATACCAATGCAGGCTGACAAAATCATAGCGATTGGCATCGACCTCGGCGACGGTGCGCACATTGGCCCAGCTTAGCCGCTTCAAGATGACCTCGCCGAGATGATAGACCAGGCAGAAGTTGAAATAGATCTCATAGTCGGCGGCGCCGGATTTTTCCGCATGCTCCGGATCGACTTCGGCCAGGAAACTCTCCCAGAACGGGCGGCCGGGATGGTGCAGCTCGACCAGCGCCATCATTTCCGCGGCCCAGCCCTTGTCGAACAAAAGAAAGTGGGTGATGCCGGAATAGGCCGTCATCTTTTGCAAGCTGGGATGCAGCCGCGCCATGTGGGCGAAGTAGGGCGGGTGGAATTCGGTGCCGAGATTGAATACCGGCCTGCCGTCGGTGACGAACTCGCAGGGCCGCAGAAACATGGTATCGGCATCGACCACCAGGTAGCGCGGCGCGATATCGAGGATCACAGCGCCGACATGCAGTTTGATCAGTTGCGCCAGATACCAGCCCGCTCGGGTGGTGACGCCGAGAATGCGGCGCACATCTTCCATTTTGAAGGGGAAGCTCGCCTCATCGACGAAGAGGGTTCCCGGCACGCCCGGATCCCTGGCGGCGACGATCCAGATGATCCGCAGGTCCTTGATATTGCGCCTCAGCGCCCTGGCTGTGAACTCGACCAGGCCGACATCATTGGGGCCGAGCGGTATGACGGCGTCGATCATTGGATCATCCTTTTTCTGGCATCGGCCACTGGTAAAAAGTCCCGCGGCGATAATCCTTGAACATGCCCTCGATGTCCGAATGTCCCGCCCGCTGATGGCCGAAGGTTGGATTGAAAATATACCAGTTTCCCTGGCGTTGGAGCCGCTTCCAGGCCATATCGATGGCGAGCCGGCTGGTAACCAGCTTCCGGGCGTCGAAGCCGCGGAAGCGCTCCATCTGATGCACCGTCTCGATGAAACAGCCGAGCAGGGTCGGAATGTAGGATTTGTTGACGATGTAGCCGGCGCCCGATTGCGCCTCGAAGACCCGCAAGAGTCCCGGCACGCCCCTCGGCTGTTCGAACGGCACCACGTCGTTGCCGGTCAGGAGCAGCACGTCCCAGGGCAGACCCACCGATTTGAGCTGCTGCAGCAGAGCGGCCAGGTCGCTGGCCGGCCGGATAAAGTCGAAGTCATCCTCAAGTACCATGCAAGCGCCGGCGTGGCCCCGGATGAAGAAGTCCATCATCGCCGAAATATGCGACTTGCCGCAACCGATGGCGCCATAATCGCGGTCCTCGACGGCCTTGATGAGGGTGATCGAGTCTTCGGGGTAGCCGAATTCGGCCCAATTGGTTCGGCATTCGGCCAGACGGTCAGGACGCTTCTCGAGATTGAGTGTGTAGCCGGCCAGCAAACCGGTCTGGAAATGCAGACGGATGGCCAGTTGCCGGGCCGGCGCGCAGTCTGGGTCGGCGGCCAAAATCTCCTCGCAGCGGGCGAGGGCGCCCGCAAGATCGCCAATCGTGACCAGTTGGCCGGCCAGATGCATCGATTGCTCGCTGGTCAGTCCCGACATTGTGCCTCCCTGCATTCTCCCGGCAGTGACAATGACCCTTTGCGGTTAATGATGATTTAAGCGTCAGGTTAACTTGGAATTTACGGGAGAAGGCAACACTGCGGCGTGTTAGGCGACTGGCGCCTGATTTGGGAGAGATCCGTTTATGGGCACCGAACAAGCGCTGTCGCCCAGCGCGCAGATCGCCAAGAAGACTGTCGTCTCCGTATCCGTCGCCCTGTTCGGCACTTTGCTGCGGCGGCGCACCGTCGGGCTGGAAGGTCTGTTCGAGCGCACGGTGCAATTGGCGCCGGTGCCCGATCGGGTCAAACAGATGGCGGAATCTTTCGTCCAGCATCGCAATCTTGCGCAGAATCGTCTGCGCATCGCTCGCCTCAGCGACAAATCGGTGGCACTGGTCACCGGCGTCTCGATCGAGCGGATCTATGACCAGTTCGCGGTGCACGCTCTTGGACTTCCCCTCTCGATCCGCCCGCAATTGGTGGCCGCCGAGCTGGCCGCCGAGCAGGAATTGGCTGTACTCAATCCCGACCTGTTGCCACTGCTGAGCGAAGCCCGGCGCCTTGGCAAACGGGTCGGTGTGGTCGCCGAGTCGCACTGGTCGGAGCAGCAGATCAGAGTCATTCTGGCAGCAGTGGCGCCCGACCAGAGTTTCGATTTCATCTATAGTTCGGCGAGCGCCCTGACGATCGAGGCAGGCGGACTATTTGCACACTATCTGCAGAGCGAGGGTTTGAAACCGTCTCAAGCAGTGCATGTCGGCATCGATCAGGACACGGTCTTGCAACCGCTGCGCGGACTGGCCATGGTCACTCTGCCGCAGGCGATTGACGGTTGGGAACAGGAGAAGACGCGGGAACAGATCGCCACCCGGTTATTGGCCGCTGTCGATCGCGGCTTCGACTGGCGTCTCGATGACGGATTTAATCTTCTACGCGATGAAGCTCTGATGGTCCTGGCGCCACAGGCGCCGCATCATCGTGTCGCCGCCGCCGTGCTGGGGCCGCTGATGGTGGGCTTTCAGCACCATATCGCCAATCGGGTCGCCAGCTTCGCCCAGCCAGGTCGGAAGGTAAGGCTGTTGTTTCTCGCCCGCGACGGCTATCTGCCGATGCGAATCTGGAATGCCGCCGCCGCCGGGCCTGCCGACTATGTCGAGATCAATCGCCGGATCGCCATGGTGGCGGGGACCGCAGGCGAGGGCGGTCTGGAGACGGTCCAGGGTCTGATCAGTTCGATGGCTTTCGTGCGACCGAGCTCGATCGAGGATTTCTTCAAGATCAAATTGACGCCAAAGGTCCGTGGCTTCTTCCAAGACTATCCCGACCGGCTCTGTCCCGGTCCCGACTTCGCTGCGGCGATGCCTCGCCTGCTCGGCAAAAAAGTCCTCAACAAATTGTCGGATACGCTGCGGGCGGCGCTGATCCGCTATCTGACCCTGAAATTGGGGCCATTGGACGGGATTACCGACCTGGTCCTGGCCGATATTGGCTACACCGGCAATATCCAAAAGGGTCTGCGGCGGGTCTTCGATCTCGAAGGGCTCGATATCACCCTGCATGGCCTCTATTTGATGCCGCATGGCGAAGCTTTTGTCGAATTGCCCGGCACCGATTCGGTGACCGGCTATCTCGATGATACGGTTCTGACGCCGGCGATGAAGCGGGCGGTCATGCGCGATGCGCCCTTGCTCGAAGAGTTCTGCTGCGCGCCGGTCGGGTCGGCTAAGGGCTATAATGAGGCGCAGGAATTGCGCGAGCCGGAGGTCCGCATGCCCGCTGAGATCGCCTTCTGTCTCGAAATGCAAGACGAGACAGTACGCTATTTTGACGAATACCAAAGGCAGATGCGACGTTTCGATGTCAATCCGCTGGAAGATTTCGCTAATTTCCGGGCATGGACTGCGGCGGTGCTGGCCCGCTTCGTGATGATGCCGACCCAGCTCGAATGTCAGACCTTCGGTCCCCTGATGCATGACGTATCCTTGGGGTCGCGCGGTCTCATCGCCACCATCACCACCGCCGACATCCGTAATCTGATGGGGACGCTTCCCTTCCCTGCGGTCTGCTCCATCCATCATCCGCCGGTATGGCTGGGAGGCAGCCTGGCCGCGCACAACGCCATGGCGGGAATGGCCTATGCCATGACCGGGTTCGGTCTGCCGACCGACGGTATGCTGAATGACGTCGCGGTCGGCGACGGTGAGGCGATCCTGGTCAAAGGCGAGCGGGTGATACCGTTGCCGGTATCGCGCACCCTGACGCCGTTTGGCGATCTGCGTCTGCGCATCCCCGTTTTGCAGCGCGATGGTGAATGCGTCATCGCGCTTCCCCTGCGGCCGCCGATGCTGCGCGGCATCATACGCTCGCTGATCCTGCAAAGTGGCGCCAATATCAACGAAGCGACCACCACACGCTATGGCGAGCGAATGGGGCTCGACCAGATCGAGGCTTCCAATGCCGTGTTGGACGGCAGTTTTTTCCGCGGCAACGGCACCGACGCCATGCTGCTGGTCAAAGTACCCGCTTTGCGGCAGACCGTCAGCTTGGTGACGATATTGGTTACCCCGCTGTTCGACGAGTAATCCCCACCTTTTCATCTCGCGCCTTTGGTGGATTTGCCGCATTTCCGGCAAATTGAGCAAGATAGATGCGCGTCCTCTTCGCAATTCCATAACGGTTCAGCTTGGTTGCCCGGCATCTTTCGCCGTTCCTGAAGCTATGGACGGCCAAATGATCAGAATACGCCTCCCATTAGTAAGTAAAAAACCGACAAAGTTCTAAGTAAAAAACATCATATTTCTTTGTTTATAATGCATAGGCAAAAATTTCCTACTTATGTTCATTTTCTAGGTAAAATATTCCTAGTAAAAAGTTCTTGAAATTGGGATCGATTCCTGTTTTTGATTGCCGTGCATCCAGAGAGTGTTTCGAACGGATGTCCTTTTGGGTTCGATGCCCGGTTCGGTTGCTTTACGACCGGCTGGGTGTTCCGTAGGCAGCGAAATGGACGACGCCATGAACAAGATACTTGCAGTCGCCAGTACCCCAATGACCGTGACCGGCCCCGCCCGGACCGGCGATGACGCGCTCCTCGAGCGGATGCGCCTCGACGACGTTGACGCTTACAGGATGCTGGTTGAACGACATATCGACCACGCTTACGCCGTCGCCATGCGGGTTTTGAAGAACCCGGCCGACGCCGAGGACGTGACCCAGGACGCTTTCGTCAAGGCCTGGGTCAACCGTCACCGCTGGGATGCAGGACGGGCGAAATTCTCGACCTGGCTCTATCGAGTGATCGTCAATCGTTGCATCGATCTGCAGCGTCTGCCCAAGTCCGAGTGGCTGGATGACGTGGCCGAGCCGGCAGCGGAAAATATCGACGCCCTGACCGACATCCATCGCCGTCGTGTCTATGGCCGGCTGGATGATGCGCTGCATCGCCTGCCGACCCAGCAGCGGGTCGCCATCGTGCTGTCCTACTACGAGGACATGAGCAATATGGAGATCTCCGAAGTCATGGGTACGACGGTCAGCGCGGTCGAGTCACTTCTGAAGCGCGGCCGCAAGAAGCTGAGAGAATTGCTCCGCCGGGCCGAGGGCGATATCCGCGTCGGGCTTGCGGAATGATGTCCGGACGAAACCGGTAGCAAATTTTTTCCGCCCGGTTTCACCTTGGCCACCGTAAAAACCCTCGAACATGGTGAAGAAGGTACCGTGTCGCGCCCTCCTCCGGGGGTGTTACGTCAAGGCCAATAGGAGGTCAGCATGCCCGTGATTTCAACCAATAACGCCGCCAACGCGGCGTTGAACTATTTGAACAACAACTCGTCGATGGAGACAGAAGGTCTGTCTCAGCTGGCGAGTGGCTCGCGTATCGTCAAGGCATCCGACGATGCCGCCGGTCTCGCCATCGGGACGCAGTTGCAAGCCAACACCACGGTCTATTCTCAGGATTCGACCAACGTCGCCCAGGGTTCGTCGATCCTGCAGTCGGCTGACGGCGCCTTGGCTCAGATCAGCAACGTGCTGCAGCGTATGATGGCCCTGGCCACCGAGGCTGCGTCGGGTCAGGTCACCAACGTCCAGCGTACCCAGGACATCCAGACGGAATACACCCAGCTCAAGACCGAAATCGGCTCGATCGTCAGCAGCACGACCTATGCCGGTCAGACCTTGCTGTCGGGTTCTTTCCTGTCGAATGTGAAGTTCCTGGTCGGCACCTCGTCGTCCAACTTCCTGACCGTATCGGTCGCTACCGTCTCGGTCAATACGTTGCTCGGCTCGGGTTCGTTGGGCGTCGGCAGCTCGGCGTCGGCTTTGACCTCGATCAATGCGATCAATTCGGCGATCCAGACGATCACTGAGGATCGCGCGAAGATCGGTGCCTATGAGTCGCAGTTCAACTTCAGCGGCCAGGACATTGCGACCAACGTCCAGAACATCACCGCCGCGACTTCGACCATCCTTGATGCCGACGTCGCTTCGGTGAAGTCCAACTTGTCGTCGGTCGACGTCAAGACCCAGGCGTCGGTCGCTGCTCTGACTCAAGCGTCTCAGCTCCCGCAAGAGCTGCTGCGGTTGATCCAGTCTTAAGGGCTTAGTGTCTAACGCGGGGCATGCTGCGCCTGCAGTGGTTATGCAGGCCGGCTGAGACCGGCGGCGTCGGAGGCTAGGCCGTCGGCCTTGAAGCGGACAGGACGTGGATTTCAGAGGAAATCCACGTCCTGCCAGTCCTCAAGGTCGTGGCAGTGGAGAGAGGATTATGACCACAACTAGCAGTGTCAGCTCCAGCACCCCGAGTGCCACGAGCGCGCCGACCATCAATACCGGCAATGCGCAGGACGTCTCAAGCCTGACCTCGGGCGGAGTTACCTTATCTCTGGCGGATGCCGTGACCAGCAAGGTCCAGCCTTACATTGACCAGGCGACGGCCGTCCAAACCGAGATCAATACCAATCAGACCCAGATCGCAGCCTATCAGAATATGCAAAGTCTGCTGACATCGCTGCAGAGCAGTGTCGCCAATCTGACCAGCGAATCGATCGAGGGGACCAATGTTTTCAATAACCGGGTCGCCAACCTGTCTTCGAACAGCAGCGTTGCCGCATCTTCGATCCTATCGGCAACGGTCGCCAACGGGACGACCGCCGGCAATCATACCGTGACCGTCAATCAATTGGCTGCCGCAGAGTCCGACACCAGCGCCACCTTGGCATTGGGGGCTTCCTCGAGTATCAGCACCATCGCCGGTGCAGTCTGGCCGGGTGACGGCACCGTCACAATTGCTGAAAGCGGCAAGAGTTCCCCGCAGGGAATTACCATCAACAGCGCCATGTCATTGTCTGAGGTCGCCGCCGCCATCAATGGCGTGACGGCGACCAATGGTGTGACCGCATCGGTGGTCTCGGTCGACAGCAGCCACCAGGTTTTGGTGTTGAGTGCGGTTGATCCGGATCAGCAACTGAATTTCACCGACAGCACGCCGACGCCGGGCCTTTTGCAATATCTCGGCATTACCGCTTCCAATTTGACCGGCTCGGCGGTCAATCCCACGCCCACCGCCGGCAGCTTCACGATCAATAGCGGTGGTCAGAGCGCAACGGTCAATGTCGCTGCAGGCGACTCCCTTGCGACGATCGCGGCCAATATTACCAGCGCTGCAGTCGGAACCAATATAACGGCGAGTGTGGTGAATAACCAATTGGTGATCGGCGGTGACGGGACCAATCCTCTCAGCTTCTCTGGCGTCACCGGGACGGCATTGTCGACCCTTGGATTCGCGGCCAGTGGCGCCGTCAATCAGGGGACCGCGCCGCAGTCCGCGTTGCTTACGGTCGATGGGGTGAGCGGCATAACCCGCGCCAGTAACACAATTTCCGACATCCTCCAGGGGGTTACCCTCAATCTGACCCAGGCATCCAGTTCAACCCAGGTGAGTCTGCAGATCGCCCCAGACACTAATGGGGTCGGTACGGCAATCAGTGATTTTGTGACCGCCTATAACAGCTGGGAGTCGTTCGTTCAGCAGAACGAGGCTACCGCCAGTGGCGGCGGTGCCGCTGCGGGCGCCGTGCTGTTCGGCGATTCGACCTTGCGTGACGCCAGTCTGCAGATCGACAGCGCCATCACCGAATCGGTGCTCGGCACCTCCCTCGGTGCGGTCGGCATTTCCTTGAATAGTTCGAATCAGTTGACGTTGGATAACACGACGCTGAGCGAGCAGCTATCGACCAATTTCAGTACGGTCGCCAATCTGTTCCAATCCTCGGTGACGACGGATTCGACCAATCTGCAGCCATCGACCACCGACTATAGCTCCTTTACCGGTCAGTTCACGCTGGGTGTCACCTCCAGCGGCGGCACGATCACCGGTCTGACCTTGAATGGCGCCAATGCGAGCAGTGACTTCAGCTTCAGTGGCAATACAATTTCGGGTCTTGCGAGCGGTCCCTATGCCGGAATGTATTTCACCTATTCGGGCGGCGATGGCACTGACAATATCACCGTCACCTCGGCACAGGGTATCGCCAATCAGCTATACAACACAGCAAATAATTATGGCAACACGCTGACAGGCAGTGTTCAAAATCTGATCACGTCCGACCAAAACCAAGATCTCAGCTATACCACTCAATATAATACGCTGATTGACGAGGCCAACAGCTACACTAACTTTCTGGTGCAGCAATACTCATCCCTGACATCACAAATACAGTCAGCTGGTCAGACGCTCACGACATTGACCGCGTTAATGAACGCGGGCTACAACAGTAATGGTTAAGGGGTCCTGACATGAACCAAAGCAGATACGCCATTTCCGCCTATCAGGCAGCCCAGCGAACTTTGCCGCCGCTAAAAGTGGTGGTCATGCTCTATGACGGAATCCTGGTTCGTATCGCGCGCGCCGCCGACAGTGCGCGAAAGGGCGATTATCAGAAGCAGTTCGACTATGTGATGAGCGCGGCGCGTATCATCGATGGACTAAATCGTCACCTCGATATGGAGCGCGGCGGCCAGGTCGCCATCAATCTGCGCGAGACCTATGAGGCGGTGGCCCGCTGCCTGTTCCGCTCGGTCGGCAAGGAAAGCGCTGCCGAAGCCTGCGACCGGCTGGTGGTCGCCGTGCGTGAGTTGCGCGACGCCTGGGCCGAGATCGCCGGGATGGACGCATCGAAGCAACAACAGGAAGAAGCCGCCCGCGTCTTTACCCAGATGGGGACCGCATGACCACCGGGTCCGCCCGAAAAGGGTTCCCGCCGGCTGCAAACTCCGCTAAGGATGAAACCGGACGGTTGCCGATTTTGAACGCCACCAGCTTGGATAGCATCGTGTCACCAGAAGAACTGCAAGATCTGGTCGATCGCTACGGGGAAGAGCCCTCCGCCTGGCCGATGGAATTTCGCGCGCCGGCCGAGGAGTTGATCGACGCCTCGGCGGAAGCTCGCACCATCATCCTTCAGGCGCGCCGCCTGCGACAACAGATGCGCGCTATGGGGCCGAAGGCGCCGGATTGCATCGTCGATCGAATCGTTTCGGTCGCCCTCGACGCCGATCCGCCGATTGATGTCATATTGCGTCTTCCCAACTGACCAGGGCCAGTTCGCTGGCCGCCTGGCGCGCCAGCGCGGGCCAATGGTCGGCGCGCAACAGCCGCACCGCCGGATACCAGGGCGACTGCCCGGAAATGCCGTTCCAACGATAGTCGCTTTGTCCCGGCGCCAACAACACCCATAAGGGACAGCCCAGTGCAGCCGCCAGATGCGCGCCGGCCGTATCGATCGAAATCACCAGATCCAACTGCTGCATCAAGCGGGCGGTCGCTTTGAAGTCTGTCATCAGCGGCGCCAGATCGATGAGCCCGCTCGCCCCGAGTTCTGACGGCCGGGCGTCCAGTTGAAGGCTGTACCATTGATATCGATCCCGCTGCCAGAGCGGCGCCAGATCGATCAGCGCGCAGCTTCGGCGATCGAGACTGCGCCGGACGAATAATTCTCCCTTGGCCGCACGGCCGCGCCAAATCAAACCGATCTTTGGGCGGGGCGCTTCAGCGAGCGACGTGCCGCCGGCCGGCACGGTCAGATAGGGAACTGTTTCGGCCAGCAGGTCGCCGCCTTCGGCGAGCAAATGTGGCAAGCTCAGTAAAGGAACCGTGACATCGATCTCTGGGACCCGGTCGCCCGGCCCGATTATGCCCGCCAATCCCGGCATTTCGCGCATCAGACTTTGCAATTCCAGCGGACATTCAAGCCAGACCGTGGCGGCCCGCGCACAAAGGCGCGGTAGGAAGCGAGCATATTGCAGGACATCGCCGAAGCCTTGTTCGGCGGTTACCAGCACTCTCCGACCTTCGATCGGCTCGCCCCGCCAGCGCCGGAGGCCAATCGGCGGCAAGCGGAGCTCGGGAAGCTCGAGCCGCCGTTCGAAGTGACGAAAACCAGCGACAAAATCGCCCTTGGTCAACAGGCTGGTGGCGAGATTGACCTCGGCGATGCTATTGCCAGGGTCCACTTGCAGGGCACGCCGGTAAAGCCGGATCGCTTCGTCGAGGCAACCCAGTGATTGGCAGACGACCGCCAGATTGCCATAGGGCGCCGATTGGTCGGGCAGGGTCGCCAGGATCGACCGTATCTGATGTCGCGCCGCTGGGCCCTGCAGATCCGCCGCCAGTTCCGCGGCCAACAGGCCGCGCAGGGGCAGATGACCGGGGCAGGCCCGCAGTCCCGCCCGCAAGACCAATTGGGCATCGCCATGGCGGCCATGGTGGGTCAGCAATTGCGCGAGGTGACCGGCAAGCTCTGGGCTACCCGCGTGATGGCGCGCCCCCTCGGCCAGGACTTCGATGGCCCGATCGGGCTTGCCCGCTTCCGACAATATCCGCGCAAGCTCGACGCGAACAGCGAGGTCAGCCGGGCTTTGCCGCAGACGGCTCGCGAGATCGTTTTGCCGTATGACGCTGTCGTCTTCGATTTCCATCGGCCTGTCCCAATCCCATTTGCAGGAAGACTATGTGTTTGGACGCGCTAACCGTTCCTTAAGGTAAATTGAGCGAGCATCAGTTTTGGTGGAATTTGAAAGTTCCGCCGTGACGCATTTTGCGATTGGTTCGGAGCACCTGTACTATGATGGACACTGCGCAAGTGACCCCGCCGACGGTTCCGGAATCCGGACCGATCGCCGTCGTCCAACTCTATGACACGATCCTACTCCATGTCAGTCACGCCGCGAATGCCGCCCGTGCCAAGGACTTCACCACCCAGTTCGACGAGGTGATGAAAGCCACGCGAATTCTCGATGGTCTCAACCGTCATCTCGATATGGCGGCCGGCGGTCAGGTTGCCATCAATATGCGCGATATGTATCAGGCGACCAGCCGCGCTCTGCTGCGCTCGGTCGGCAAGGACAGTGCCGGCGAGGCCTGCGATCGGCTGATGGTCGGCCTGCGCGACACGCGTAATGCCTGGGCGGAGATCAGCGGGATGCCTTTGATCCCTGTCTGACCACTCTTTTCATCTCATGATATCAAAATCTTAACGGCCGTCGGACGCTCTGTCCGGCGGCCGTTTGGCTTTATATCGCCGCTTTCGCCGGATTTGGCACGCTCCCTGCATATGTACTGGCCAGTTGAAGTGGCATTCCGAGCATTTCCTGCATTCGGACGGGACGCCAAGCGGTTTACAGGCTCGCGAGGGCAAAATGTTCCTAGGCAGAAAATGCCCAGGGCATGGGAGCAAGAGTAAGATGACGACGGCAACATCAGGCACCAGCAGCAATCCCTTCGCTGCATTGACACAGGGCTCCGCCGCAACCAGCAGCGCTTCCAGCAGCACTGCGACCAATACGAGTTCGGTCAGCACCGCCTATAACACCTTCATCACCTTGCTGACGACGCAGTTGCAGCACCAGGATCCGTTGAACCCGACCAACACCGACACCTTTACCCAGGAACTCATCCAATTGTCAGGTGTCGAGCAGCAATTGCAGACCAATTCGACCCTGTCTTCGATGTCGACCGACTTGAACGCCATCACCCAGGCCAATGGTCTCGGTTATGTCGGCAAGACCATCACGGCGGCAGGATCGGTATCTCCCATTCAGTCGGGCCAGGCACAGTGGGACTACAGCCTCAATTCGGCGGCTTCTACCGTCAGTCTTCAGGTCCAGGACGCCAGCGGTAATGTGGTCTATCAGACCACCGGCGACACAACCTCGGGCCAACACAGTTTTTCCTGGAACGGCCAGAGCAGCAGCGGCGCCACCGTGACCAGCGGAGACTATACGCTGAATGTCACGGCGGCCGGCACGGATGGCACGGCCGTTACCGTAACCACCAGCATGGTCGGTCAAGTGACCGGCGTCGACACTTCTACCGGAACGACGGAACTGCAGGTCGGCGACATCACTGTCCCGGTGGGCAGCGTCACCGCGATCAATTAACAGCCCTTAGCTCAGAACGAGTCAGACCAAGGAGTGAACCATGGACGCAGCAATGAATTCGGCGGTTTCGGCTTTACAGTCGCAGCAGGCCGCGCTGTCAACTGTGTCGGACAATTTGGCCAATTCCCAGACCAGTGGGTATAAGGCCGTCACGACTGAATTTAACAGCCTTTTGACACAACAGGCCACCGGGCTGGGATACCCGGCCGGCGGGGTGAGTGCCACGGCGCGCCAGAATATTCTGTCGCAAGGTCTGGTGCAGTCAACCACCACCACCACCGACATGGCGATCACCGGCAATGGTGTCTTCGCCGTCAGCAACGGACTGGGCGGAGCCAATACCAACTATACCCGAAATGGCGCCTTCGATACGGACTCCCAGGGTAATCTGGTCCTGTCGGGTACCAACTATTACCTGTTGGGCTGGCCGACCGATGCCAAGGGCAATGTCACCAGCACCAATCCTGACAATATTGCCGCCTTGCAGAACGTCAATATCAACAAATTCAACAATTCGGCGACGGCGACCACGGCTTACAGCCTGCAGGCCAATTTGCCGGCCGAGGGCCAGGCGAACGCGTATCAGCAGACCTATACGTCGGCTTCCGGGACAACGGAGAATATATCCTTCGGCTATTCCAAGCTCTCGACCAGCGGTACCAATACGACCTATCAATTGACGGTGACCGGGTCTGATCCCCTCGCCAACATTACCGACGGCGCCAATGGGGCAAGCAATCCCAATAATACCAGCGGTTCCGCAACGCCCCTGACCTATGACGTCGAGATTGATGCCGCCGGCAATATCACGTCCGTCACCGGCGCCAATGGCCTGACCTATAGCACCTCCGGAACCGATGCCGCGCCCGCCGTGCTGCCGACTTTCGCGATTGCGGGTGGCAATGGCTTTGCAACCCTGAGCTCAAGCGATAATGGCTATGCGACCAGCAGCACCGGGCCAATAGCGCTTCCGTCGAAATGGTCCGAACTCGGCTCGCCCTTTTCGCAGGCGACGTCGATCTCGGTCTATGACAGTCTGGGCGTGCAGCAGAGCTTTCCGGTCACCTGGACGGCCGAGGGCAATAATCAGTGGCTGATGACGGTCAGTAACCCGACCACCCCGAGCGGCGCCGATGTGACCGGGCAGCTCTATGATTCGGCCGGCAACGCCGTCTCCGATTATTCCTACAATGTCAGTTTCAATTCGGACGGCACCTTGAACAGTGTGGTCGGATTGCCGACCGGCGTGACCAACTCGGCCGGCATCGCCGGGGCCGCGCCTGCCTCCGGCAATGAGCCGATCCTCTCGGCGACCTGGTTCGATGGCGCCCAGCCAAGCACGACCGGCACGTCGGACGCCATCACCGTCAATCTCGGCACCGGCGGTGGGCTCGGCACCGGCAAGACCGATGGATTGTCACAATTCGATACGGGTGAGTCGACTCCGTCCATCTCGGTCAAGGCGACGACCCAAAATGGCGTGCAATATGGCAATCTCGATGGTGTTTCAATCGATGCCGCGACTGGCAATGTGGTCGCCGCCTATAGCAATGGGCAGAAAGTGCCGATCTATAAGATCCCGATCGTCACCTTCCCCAATGAGAACGGCCTGACCGCAGAGAATGACGGTGTTTATCAGCAAAGCGCTCTTTCGGGCACCTACACCCTGAATGCCGCTGGCACCAATGGCGCCGGTACCATCCAGGGGCAGGCGCTCGAACAGTCGAACGTCAATACCTCGACCGAATTCTCCAACATGATCACCGCGCAGCAGGCCTATTCGGCGGCTTCGCAGGTGATCGGCACCGACAAGCAGGACTTCACTGCCCTGATCCAGGTCGTCCAGTAAAATCTTGAGGGTCTGACGGAAGGGTGAGGGAAGGATAAAGCGATGGACGGTTCGACGAATCAAGCGACCTTTGACAAAAGCGCCCTGAAATTGCTGCAGGGCCGAGTCGCCTGCAAGCTGGCGGAAATCCATCAAATGCTGGCACCCGGCATCAGCGCGCCGGTCACGCCGGAATTATTGCAGGCCCATGCCGACCGCCATATGGCCAGTCTGTCGCCGGCGGCGCAGGAAAGGTTGCGGTTGCAGGCATTGGTGGCCTTCGCCGAACTGCAGCGCCTCAGCGCCGAGATGACACGCCATCTCGATGCGCTGACCGTTGAGATGAACAAAGTGGCCCGTCATCGGCGGGCCGCCGTCGCCTATCGCCAGGTCGCGCCGGTCGCGGCCTATGGTGCGGCAAGATTGTAAGCGAGGAGAGAGAACATGGACCAGAATTCCGCCCCGATTTCGCCGAAAGTCCTCACCGAATTTGTCGGCGTGATGGATAAGCTGAAGGCGATCATCGAGACCGAGAATGAATTCCTCGAGCGCGGCCTGCCGGCGACCCTGCTGGCCACCACCAAGCGCAAGAGCTATCTGTCGCGCGAATATGGCGCGCTCAGCACCGAACTGATCGATCAGGCTGTCGAGCATGTGATGGCGGACCCGGCGCTGTCGGTGAAATTGGTCGCCGCCGGCGCCGAACTGCAAGCGATGAGCGAAGAAAATCGTCAATTGCTCGAGCGCGCGCTGGCCGCAACCAAGCGCCGGGTCGACAGCGTGATGGACGCGGTGCGCGCCAGCGCCGACGCGCTGCCGGACGACGAGTTCACTTTTCCAGCCCCGCGATAAGCGCGGGCAGGCGGAGGCCATCCCATGACCAGCATCGCATTGTCGTCGGCGGTCAGCTCGCTTCTCGTGCTCGAGAAGCAGATGGGCGTGGTCTCCAACAATATTTCCAATGCCAATACGGCCGGCTACACCGAAGAGACGCTGCAGGTCGGCGCGGCGAACTATGGCGGTGTCGGCAGCGGCGTTCAGGATCTCGGCACCACCAGCGATGTCGACAAATATCTGCAGGCTTCGGTGATCCAGGCGAATTCCGCCTCAACCCAGGCGACCAGCTATAATAGCTATTACCAAAATCTGCAGCAGGCGATGGGTCAGATCTCGACCGGCGCCACCGGCGGCAATGATATTTCCTCGCAATTGGCAACGCTGCAATCGACCCTCAGTCAATTGGCGGCGACGCCGCAGAATGTTTCCCTTGCCAATCAGGCGATCAGTAATCTCGATAGCGTCACCGCCAATATGCGGTCGGTCACGCAGACCATTCAGACTTTGCGGACCCAGGCCGAGCAGCAGATCACCGACACGGTCAATGACGCGAATACACAGCTCAACACCATCAATGCGCTGAATACCCAGATCGAGACCGCCCAGGCCACCAATCAGTCGACCGCCGGTCTCGACGACCAGCGCAATACCGCCCTGCAAAATCTCAGCGCCGATATGGGGGTTTCCTACTACACCGCCAGCAATGGCGGGCTGCAGATCTTCACCACACAAGGCCAGCCGCTGCTGGTCGGCAACACGGTCAATGAACTGTCGCATACCGACGTCACGGTCAATGGCAATATGAGCTATCCGAGCGGCGGTATCGGTGGGATCATGGTCGGCAACAACGACATCACCGACAATATCGGTTCGGGCAAACTGGCGTCCCTGGTACAGCAGCGCGACGTCGAATTGCCCAATGCGCAGAACAGCCTCAATTACCTGGCGCAGACTCTTTCGAGCGGCTTGAACGCTGTCAGCAATCTGGGCTCGGCCAGCCCGCCGCCTTCGACCCTCACCAGCGTCAGCGACGCCGGTTATCAATCCACCGACAGTGTGACGCCGTCCGCCAATCTGACGGTGCGCATCGCCATGGTCGACAGCAGTGGCCAAGTGCAGAGCTATCAGGATGTCAATCTCAGCGGCGCCACCTCGGTCGGCGAGATCGTCGCCGATGTCAACACCGCCTTCGGGTCGACGGTCGCCAGCATCAACGGCTCGGGGCAGATGGTGCTGAGCTCGACCACCGCCGGCCAAGGGATCGCCGTCAGTACTCTTTCGGGCACTCTGAACAATACGGATTTCTCCAGCTTCTTCCATTTGAACGACGTGGTTACCGGCGGTTCCTCGGCCGCGACCATCGCGGTCAATCCGGCCATGCTGAAAAACTCCAGCCTGTTGCCGGTCGGCACGCTCAACAGCACGGTGCAGCAGAACCCGGCAGATCCTGCCCAGCAGAATGGCGTCCCACCCTTTTCCGGGGTTGGCGCTGGCGATGGCAGCACGGCGTCGGCTCTGTCGACCGCGCTTTTGAACAGTCAGACCTTCACCACCGGCACCGCCACCAGCACCAACAGCTTCAACAGCGCCAACAGCCCGCTCAATCTGAGCGGCAGCTTCGTTATCAATGGCGGCACTGTTCCGGTCGAAGTGCAGGTCACCTCCGGCCAGACCCTGGCGCAGATCGCGGCAAGCATCAACACCGCGGCAAGCGCGGCCGGCGCCACCGGCGTCTCGGCGACGGCGATCGGCAACGGCGTCAACCAGCTGCAGATCACCAGCGGCGGCACCACGCTGAGCTTTTCGAGCGTGACCGGCGATGCGCTCTATGGGCTCGGCATCAGCAGCGCACCGACCGGCTATCTCGGCGCCGCGACGACCACATTTGGCGGCTTCGCCAGCAATCTGATTTCTGATGTTGCGACCCGCGCGGCCTCGGCCAGCGCGGCGCAGACCTCAAGCCAGACCACCCTCGCCTCAATGCAGAGCACGCTCAGCAACCAGTCAGGCGTCAATACCGATCAGCAGACGGCGCAATTGACCGTTCTACAGAATCAATATGCCGCCTCGGCGCGCGTCATCACCACGGTGCAGGCGATGTTCACCTCGCTGCTGCAGGCTGTTGGCGCGTAACGGAGAAATGTGATGCAACCGATCTCCACCAATAACCTCTATACCGAGACCATCAACAACGCCTTGAGCGTGCAGTCCAACTTGGCGACAGTTCAGGTTCAGGAAGCCTCAGGCCTGCAAGCCCAGGATTATGGCACGCTGGGTGGCAGCGCCTCGCGCGAGGTGCTGAATTTCGAGACCGATATCTCCCAGGCGCAGAATTGGGCCGGGGTCGCCAAGACGGTCGGCAGCACGACCCAGGCGATGTATAGCGCGGTCGGCAATATGTCGAGCACTATGACCAGCTTGCAGCAATTGATTTCGCAAGGCATGTCGTCGGCCAATAATTCCGATCTGCTTAATCAGGCGCAGAGCATTCAGGCCAATCTGCTGAGCCAGGTCAATCAGCAAGTGGGCGGATCCTACCTGTTCGCTGGCACCAATACAGCGGTCGCACCAGTGGATATGGCCAATTATCCGACCCTCAACGCCAGCACCAATCAATATGATCCGACCACCACCGATACCGGCTATTACACCGGGAATGACGCCACCCTGTCGGTCCAGGTCAATCTGCAGCAGACCATCTCCTATGGTGTCAATGCCAATAACCCGGCGATCGAGGCAGCGATGCGCGCCGTCCAGTCGGTGATTTCCGCGGCCGAGGTTACCAGCAACAGCACCACCACGGCCGCCAGCGCGTCCGCGGCAACCGGCGCGAGCGGGACATTGACGGTGAACAATACCACCTTCACCATCGCCAGTGGCCAATCCCTCAATCAGATTGCTGCCTCGATCAACAGCCAGGCAGCTGGCACCGGGATCGGCGCCAAAGTGGTTGCCGACAGCAGCGGGGCCTATCATCTGCAACTGAGCAACAGCATGGCGGCCATGACCATCACCGATAATTCCGGTCTCGGCCTCTCCAGCGCCAGCCCGGAATCCCAGTCGGCCCTGGTGTCCGCGCTGCAGCAGTCGCTGACCCTGGCGAACACCGCCAATACCAGTCTCGGCAATCTTCAGCAGGACATTTCCAACAGCTCTCAAGCGCTCGCCAACGCCAACACGACCCAAACGACTTTCGTGACCTATCTTCAGAACAGCCTGTCTGACGTCAAAGACGTCGACAGCGCCCAAGCCGCCTCCCAAGCCCAACAATACCAGGCCCAGCTCCAAGCCTCCTACCTTGCCGTCGCCTCCCTCTCAAAGATGACCCTGGCGCAGTACCTCTAAAGGGAAAAAAATTTAGCCCGCCAGAAAGAATCCGGCGGGCTAGACCCCTGCAAAACCTCAACGATTCAGACGCCCAGGATGGAACGATTTCGCCTTTTGAAATCGTTCCCGGATGCGACCGCAGCCGCGCGAAGCGACGACGAGGCGTCAGCCAAGGAGGGAAGTCGGAGCGAAGGCAAGCGCACGAAGTGCGCGCCCGCCGTCTGAGGGCCTTGCCAGAATCCCGCCCGCCGTCTGAGGGCCAACTAAAACGGCGCCACCAGATCAAAGATCTGTTGTCCGTAGCGCGCCTGCTGGATATCGGCCAAGGTGCCGCGGCCACCATAGGTGATTCTCGCCTCGGCAATTTTGTCCGAGGTGATGGTGTTGAGCGTGGAAATATCTTCCGCCCGGATGATGCCTTGGACGGACAACTCTCGCATATCCCCATTGACGCGCAGTTCCTGCTTGCCGGAAATCACCAGATTGCCATTGGGCAGCTTCTGGATCACCGTGGCGGCAAGATTGATCACCACCTGTTCCTGGCGGGTCATGGTGCCGTTGCCGCTCATGCCGCTGGTACTGCCGAAGCTGAACAGGTTGCTATTGCTGGCGCCCAATTTCTTGAGCACGCTCTCAAGGCCGAACAGGGTGAAATTGGGATTGGCGGCTTCGGAATTGGACGTTGCGGTCACCGTCTTGTTGGTCAGCTGTCCGCTTTCATTGATATTCACCGAGACGCTGATGAGATCCCCCACGTCGGTGGCGCGTTGATCCTTGAAGAAGGCCCGCGCGCCCGGCCGCCAGAGAGAATTGGTGCCCGCCGCCGGCACATTGGGCGCCGGCATGGGCATGCTGACCGGTTTATATTGGGCGCTCGTCGTCGGATCCTGAATGCGCGATACCTTGGGCGGACCGCCGACTTCCGACAGATTTTGCAGGAAATCGCAGCCGCCCAGGCAGAAGGCGACGCTGGTCAGGGCGAGAAAACGGATCGTCGGACGAAAGGCTGAACGCTTGGTGATGGGCATGATCAGTTCCTCAATTGGCCAGGGCAACACTGCCGGTCAAAGAGACCCGGACTTGATTGGTACCAATGATGGTCGCCTCGACGGTGAGATTGCTATGGGTGTTGGTGACGCGGATGACGTCGCCCAAGCTGCCCTGATCGTCGGACCGTCCCTGCGCGGTCAGCGCCATGCCGCCGTGGTTGAGCACCATGGTGACCAGGGCGCCGCGCGTGACCGCGAGCGGCTTCTGAAAATCAGCGATCGAAACGGGCTGGTTAGGCCGCAAATTCTGTTTCGCGGTCATGCCGACCATCAGTCCGGGATCGGTGACCATGGCGGCGCGGACGTCGGCCTCGCGCAGCTTGATCCAGGCGATGTCGCTCGCATTGACCATGTCACCATGATTGATTGGGCGGGACAGCACCGGGATCGCAACGGTGGGCACCAGGCGGCCGCTGATCATGATCCGCGCGGCGTCATGCGCCGAACTTTGGTCCGGCACCGCGACGCTGGCGGTAAAGCGCTTGGCGTCGCGGTCATAGAACAGGTCCCGTATTTCCAGCTGTGCGGCGACTCCCACCGGAATCACCATCTGCGGGGTGTGATCGTCAGTCTCGACCAGGAATTCCGTCGGCGCGCCGCGCTCGATGAGGGCGCTTTGCAGGCTGGCGAGGATTCGCTCCCGCCCGATCACCACGCCGGCTCGCTCGATCACCGCGTCCTCGAACAGACCGCGCGGATGCCAGGTAATGCCGTTGATGAGCGCGACATGGGCCAGCCAGTCATTATCGACATTCAGCCGCTGGCCGGGTGCCGGGGCCCGCATGACCGGCAGGCTCGATTTCTGGCCGATATTGTCGAACAGGTCGCCGAGCGTCACCGTTGCACCTTCGACGACCACACGTGGACGCAGCAAGGCCTCGGCGTTAGCCGCCGGTCCGGCCAGCAGGATCGTCAGACACAAAGTCAGCCCAGACATCCGGCGGGTCATTTTACTGCCCCTTCAGCTGCGATGTCGTCTGCATCATGCTGTCGGTCGTCTGGATCACCTTGGAATTCATCTCATAGGCGCGTTGGGCGCTGATCAGATTGGTGATTTCCGACACGACATTGACATTCGACTGTTCCAGGTACCCCTGCAGGATAGTCCCGAATCCCGGGCTGCCGGGGGTCGAGATGATCGGGTTGCCAGAGGACTGGGTCTGGAGGAACAGGTTGTTGCCTTCCGCTTCAAGGCCGGCTTCATCGGGAAAATTGGCCATGGTGAACTGGCCGGCGACGGTCGGATTGGTCTGGCCGTCGATGGTGATCGACACCTGGCCCGAACTGTTGATGGTCACGCCCGTGGCGTTCGAGGGCACGGTGATGCCGGGCAGGACCTGATAGCCCTCGGCCGTCACGATCTGTCCGGTCGCGCTCAATTGGAACGTGCCGTCGCGGGTGTAGGCGGTCTGGCCGGAGGGCAGCAGGACCTGAAAATAGCCCTTGCCCTGCACCGCGACATCCAGGGTGTTATTGGTGTTCTGGACCGGTCCCTGCTCGGTGACGCGATAGACCGAGGTGGTCTTCACACCGAGGCCAAGCTGGATGCCGGACGGCGTTATGGTGTTGTTATCCGATGAGAACGCGCCGACCCGCTGCACATTCTGATAGAGCAGATCGGTGAATTCCGGGAGCCGCCGATTATAGGCGGTGGTGTTCATGTTGGCGATATTGTTCGAGATCACTTCGACGTTGGTCTGCTGGGCCTGCATGCCGGTCGCAGCAATATTCATGGCGCGCATGATCTAACTCTCCTTAAGCCTGTGACTGGCTGTTCGACAGGATCGGCATCGCCTTGCTGATGCGGCTCTGTTCGTTGTCCAGAATATTCTGAATGCTGTCGTAGCTGCGCATGATCGTCAGCATGTTGGTCATCTGCGAGATCGCCTCGACGTTGGAATCTTCCAGCATGCCTTGGGTCAGATAGGGCCGTGCGACCGTGGTCGGCGTCGCCGTCGACAGATAGGTCCCGTCGCCGGCCTTTTTCAGGTCCTGTTCATTGGCGAAGGCCGAGATTTCCAGCTGGCCGACCTGGCCATTCTCGGTCGAAAGGGTGCCGTCATTGGCGACATTGATCTGTGACTCGTTGGGGGCGATGACGATCGGCGTGTTATTCTGCTGCAGCACCGGATAGCCGGCGGCATTGACCACCATGCCATTCTCGTCAAGGCGGAAATGGCCGCCGCGGGTGTATCGCCGCCCGGCAGGCGTATCGAGCGTGAAATAGCCGCTGCCGTGGATCGCCATGTCAAGGGGTGCGCCGGTCTTGGTCAGCGGACCCTCTTTCGGATCACGCAGCGTGCCGAGATCATGGGTGTAGGCAACCTGCCGGCCGAAGGGCGAACTGTCGGTCTTGGTCTTGATATCGACCTCGGCCATCATCACTTCCTCGGCTTTAAAGCCGGTGGTGTTGAGGTTCGCCATGTTGTTGGCGACCACTTCCATCTGCCGCCACAGGGCGGTTTGGCGTGACAGGGCCACGTAGGAGGTATTTTCCATTTGCGTACTCTTCCCGATAAAGTCGGTCGGCCAAGTCATTGCAGCTTCCGTGCCAAGCAAAGGAAACCGCCATTCCTCCGCGAGTCGCCGGCGGGTCGGCTGCGTCCCCGCCGGGTCACCGGGCAGTTATTGCCCCCTTGGGATAGCACCGGTATGGTGATGGCGAGCGACGGTGGTCTCGCCACTTCAACCTGTTGTTAACTCCGCGCGGCTAAAGTCCATCCTCACGGGCCGGGCTTTCGGTCACGCGCAAGGTTTCGGGGACACTATGGCCGAAGATCTCGAAGAGGATTTTGACGAGACCGAGATTTCCGAAGATGTGGGCAGTTCTCACGGCGGCGGCGGCTCGAGCGGCGGCGGCGGCAAGAAGAAGCTCATCATTATTTTGGCCCTGGTCCTGCTGATTATCGGCGGGGCGGCCGGGGCCTATTTTGCCGGCTTGGTCGATCCGCTGCTGAAGATGTTCCACAAGGACAAATCGGCGCCGGTCGAGGAGTCGGCGAGCAAGCCTGGCCAGCCGGAACCGGCGGCCGTGTTCTATGATCTGCCGGAAATTCTGGTCAATCTGAACAGCACCGGCCGCAAGCAGAATTTCCTCAAGATCAGGATCAGTCTTGAGCTCGAGAATGCGCTCGACGTGCCCAAGATCGAGTCGGTGATGCCACGTATCATCGATAATTTTCAGGTTTACCTGCGCGAATTACGTCTAGAGGATCTGCAAGGTTCCGCCGGATTGCTGAGGTTGCGGGAAGAACTTCTGGCGCGCGTCAATTCCTCGGTCAAGCCGGCCAAGGTCAATGACGTGTTGTTCAAGGAAATGCTGGTTCAGTGACAGGGATCCGCCGCGATGGCCGATGATACTGCAGACGGCGGAGAGGGCCGCACATCAGACGACGAAGACGCTCTGATGAAGGAATGGGCCGCCATGGCGGGCGACGACGATGACGCTGCCGCCGGCGGTACCGACGATGGCGCCGCCGCCGCCGAATGGGAGGCGATGCTCAGTTCGTCCGACCCGGATCCGGCCGAGGCATTGGGCGGCGGTACCTCGGCGCGCGTCCTGAACCAGGATGAAATCGACAGTCTGCTGGGCTTCGACGATGCCGGCGGCGGCGGCGACGGTGATCGCTCGGGCATTCAGGCCATCCTTAATTCGGCCCTGGTGTCCTATGAGCGCCTGCCGATGCTCGAAGTGGTGTTCGACCGGCTGGTGCGCATGATGTCGACCAGCATGCGTAACTTCACCTCCGACAATGTCGAAGTCTCACTGGATAATATCCTATCCTTGCGCTTCGGCGATTATCTCAATTCGATTCCGCTGCCGGCCATGCTCGGTGTCTTCAAGGCCGAAGAGTGGGATAATTACGGCCTGCTGACGGTCGATTCCTCGCTGATCTATTCCATTGTCGACGTGCTACTGGGCGGACGCCGCGGCACGGCGGCAATGCGAATCGAGGGGCGGCCCTATACCACCATCGAGCGGAATCTGGTCGAGCGGATGGTTCATGTCGTGCTGTCCGATCTGTCGGCGGCCTTCGATCCCCTGTCGCCGGTCACCTTCCGCTTCGACCGGCTGGAGACCAATCCGCGTTTCGCGGCGATTTCCCGCCCCTCCAACGCGGCCATCGTCGCCAAACTGCGGATCGACATGGAAGACCGCGGCGGACGTCTGGAGCTGATGCTGCCTTACGCCACCCTGGAACCCGTGCGCGAACTGCTGCTGCAGATGTTCATGGGCGAGAAATTCGGCCGCGACTCTATTTGGGAAACCCATCTCGCGGAAGAATTGTGGCTCACCGAACTTGAGATGGAAGCGGTGCTCGACGAGCAGATCATGCCGCTGCGTGACATTTTGCGCCTGCGGGTCGGTTCGAAAATCATGCTCAACGCGACACCGGACAGCACCATCGAGTTACGTTCCGGCCATGTCGCGATGTTTGGCGGCAAAATGGGCCGAAAGGGAACGCATATCGCCGTCCGCATCGAAGAGAAAATCAAGAAGGAGAAGGTCTGATGGACGACACGCTCAATCTCCTTCTTGACCTGATCATTATTGTGCTCCTGGTGCCGACCATCGTCTATGCGGTGATTTTGAATACCCGTCTCAAACAATTGCGTGACAATCGCGACGATCTGGCGCGCCTGGTCGCGGCCTTCAACGACGCGACCGCGCGTGCCGAGTCCGGCATTCCGAAATTGCGCCGCGCCGCCGAGGAGGCTGGCCAGTCGCTGCAGGAACGGGTGGAGAAGGCTCAGACTTTGCGGGACGACCTGGCCTTCATGACCGAGCGCGCCGACAGCATGGCAGGCCGCCTCGAAGATTCCGTGCGCCAGGCGCGCGATGAGGTTCGTCCGGCGATCCAGGCTGCCGCCCCGGCACCGCAAGTGGCGCCGGCTCGCGCGCCGCGTGCCGGATCCGGTTCGTCGCGCGCCCCGGCTGCCGCGCCTTCGGCGCCAATTGGATCCCCGGCGCGCTCCGCGCCGCGCTCCGCGCCAATCGCGGCGCCGACCTTGCCCGATCCAACGCCTGTCCTGTCCGACGGCCTCGATGATGAGCGGTCCGAGGCCGAGCGCGAATTGTTGCGCGCCCTGCAATCCGTAAGATGAGAATAGTCCGATGAAGCTGACGCCCTCGAGGTCGCCTGAATCGAAAGTCGCGCCGGCCGGACGGGGACGCCGGGCGCGTCTGCCCAGCTTGCGGGTTTTGCCAGTGATGATTTTCGTCGCCGTTCTTATGTTGTCGGTGCGGGTCAATGATGTATGGCGCGGCGTGGCCGGTGGCATTTCGATCAATCAGTCCGATGCCCAGCAGCCGACTCCGCCCGGTGGTCGCAAGCCGGGTCAGCACACGCCGGCGCCGACCGATCCCGCACCGGCAAGCGGCGCACCTGCCACTGCTGGCAGTGTCAACCAAAGTTCCGCCGCATCCTCGCCCGCCCCGCCGGAGCAGAGCGGCGGTGGCGATGGCGAGCCGCCCACCTTTTCGCAGAATGAAATCGACGTTCTGCAGAAACTATCGGTGCGCCGCGAGGCCCTCGAGGGACGTCAAAAAGAGCTTGATCAGCGGGAAAATTTGGTTAAAGCGGCCGAAGCGAGGATCGACAAGAAAATTGCCGAGATGAAAACTTTGCAAACCAATATTGAAGGAATGCTCAAACAAGTTGATCGGCAAGATGAAGAAAAAATGAAAAGTCTGGTCAAGATTTATGAAACCATGAAGCCGAAAGACGCTGCAAATATTTTAAGCACATTGGAGTTGCCGGTTCAGATGGGTGTTCTTGGCAGGATGAAGGAATCCAAGGTCGCGCTGATCCTGGCGGCGATGGAAATCTCGAAAGCCCAGGCAGTGACCGACGCCATGGCGGCCCGACGCGGCGCCAAGGCCGAGGGGCAGAGCAACTAATGGCCGACTATAAAGTTTTGTCGGGTGGGGTTGGGCGGCTGGCAATCGAAATGCGACAATAGCTGGCCGCTTTGTGCTGTCGGCAGGAAAACACTTGATCCTATGTTATTTCCGGTTTTTAACTAGGGTGATAAAATACCGAACATTCTCTCTGGATTGGTGATAACGTCAATTCAGTTAGTCATGGAGTGACGGATGGCTGTCGACAAGAATATGAACGTCTTGATTGTGGACGATTACAAAACCATGTTGCGTATTATCCGCAATCTGTTGAGGCAGCTTGGCTTCGTCAATATCGATGAGGCTACCGATGGTTCTATGGCTTTGCAAATGCTGCGGGGCGGGAACTACGGTCTGGTGATTTCCGACTGGAACATGGAGCCAATGACCGGGCTTCAGTTGTTGCGCGAGGTGCGTGCCGACGCCAAGCTGAAGGCTACACCCTTCATCATGGTCACGGCAGAGTCGAAGACGGAAAACGTCATCGCGGCGAAAGAGGCGGGCGTGTCGAATTATATCGTCAAGCCGTTCAACGCGGAAACCCTGCAGGGCAAAATGGTCAGCGTCCTGGGTGAGTTTTAAGGAGCACGCCAATGGCGGCGACCAGTGACAGCGATCTTGACCGGCAATTGCAGCTTCTGCGTCAGCAGCGCGGTGATCTGGTCAGGGTTGAGGATGTCGGAGAGGTCGTCCGGTCTCTGTTGACGACGCTGTCGGGAGAAGTCTCGACAGCGGACCTTAAGCTCTATCAGGAAGTGGAAGCCCTTTCGGACTATATTCATCGGGCGAAGGCCGAACTGGCGCAATTGCGGCCCGACGATATCCAGTCGCGCTACATTGCCTCGGCGACCGACGAACTCGACGCTATTGTCGGGGCGACAGAGATCGCCACCAACACCATTCTCGATACCGCCGAGAAGCTCGAAGAGCTCTCGCGGGAACTGGAGCCGGCGCAGGGTCAACGCCTCTCTGAGGCGACGACGATGATCTTCGAGGCTTGCAATTTTCAGGACATTACCGGACAGAGAATCACCAAGGTCGTGCGCGCCCTGAAGCATATCGAGGAAAGGATCAGCTCCCTCGTGGCCGCCTTCGGCCCAGATATGGCGGCCGCCCGTGCTGGGCAGGATTTGCCGCCGCCAAGCGAGGAGGTGGGCAAATCCTCCGACCAGAATTTACTGAACGGCCCGCAAATGCCCAATCAGGCGCATGATCAGGCGGCCATCGACGCTCTCTTCAATAACGGCTGAGAGGACCGGAGTGGGCGGCGAATTCCCCGCCGGCGGTGTCGGGCCGACGCGTTATTTTGGCGCGCAGTTTCCTATTGCTGTCTTGACGTCCTTTCTGCTTTTTTTTCTCATGACCGCGACGCCTCAGGCGGTTTTCGCTCAGCCGACCCTCGACGCGCGTGTCGGAGACCATGGCAGCTATGTCCGCTTGGTATTCGACTGGCCGGGACCAGTCGGCTACAGCGTCGAGAGCCAAGCCGGGCGCGCCACGATCGCGTTCACCAAGCCGGCCAAACTCGATCAGACCGGATTGAAAGCCGGGCTGCCGGCCGACGTGGCCCTGACGGCCGCGGAAAATAGCGCCAAGGGCCTCTCCGTGATCCTGAAAATTCCGCCCAAGGCTCGGCTGCGGCATTTCGCATCGGGCAATAAGGTGGTGGTCGATGTGGTGCGCAGCGATCCGAGCGCCCCCGATCAGACCGGCAAATTGGCGCCCGCGCCGGCGCTCGATGCTGACGCGGCGAGTCCGTCGCCGCCACCGCCGCCAGGGAAAAACGGCCTGACTCCGGTCAAACCGATTCCCGAACCGAAGTCGCCTTCGACTCCGCAAGAGAAGCCGCAAGAAAAGCCAGCGCTGACGGCGGCGCCAGCCGCATCGACCGAAACCTCGGCAAAGACCGCCAAAATCGACCTTCCGCCCGCCAAGGTCTTCAGTCTCAGCATCCCCATGACCAAACCGGCAGCGGCGGCTGTCTTTCAGCGCGCCGGCTATCTGTGGATCATTCTCGATCGCCGCCAAGAGGTCGATACGGCGCTCTTGCGGCGCCTGGGCGGTGAAGCGGTCCTGTCGGCCGAGCAATTGTCGAACAAGGACGCTACGGTCGTCCGCCTTGTCGTCAGGCCGGATTACTATCCCAGTCTGCGCAAAGAGGGTCTGCTGTGGGTGGTCGATCTGACCCAGCAATTCAGCAAGCCGAAAGACATCATCCCGATCGTTGCTCCGGCCAATCTGCCGTCGGGTATCGGGATGAGCATCAAGGCGCCGGATTCCGGCTCCGTGATCAGCGTGACCGACCCGGAGGTCGGCGACATCATGAAGGTGGTGCCAGTGCTGCCGCTCGGCCAGGGCGTCTATCCTGGCCGGGATTCACCCGACGTCGAAATTCTTTCGACAGCGCAGGGCGTTGCGATCGTTCCCCATGTCGATGGGCTGGATATCCGAGCGACCCGCGGCGGCGTGACGATCGGCACCCTCTCCGGCGCCGGCTTGCGCTTTTCGTCGGAACTCGATCGGACACAGCCCGATCAGGCCGGCGCTACGTCGGGCAGCCTGTTTGATATTGCGGCCTGGAAACGCGGTGGACCCGAGAATTTCGAAGCCAATCAGAAGGTGGTTACCGCGAGTCTGAACGGCGTCTCTGCCTCCAAGCGGGCACTCGCCAATCTGCAGGCAGCCCGGTTCTATTTCGCCAATGGCTATGGCGCCGAAGCGATCGGACTGATTCACCTGGCCGCCCTGGATCAGCCTGATCTTGCCGATCAGCCCGGCTTCAAAGCCTTGAAAGGCGGCGCCGAACTGCTGCTCGGGCAGACCGATCTGGCGATCGCCGATCTCGACAGCCCGGATCTGCGGAACGATCCCGAGGTGCAGATGTGGCGTGGTGCCGCCCACACGGAAGTCGAGGCTGCCGAGGATGGTAAGCCGGCGGCGTGGGACAAGCTGCTGGCGGCCGGCATCCCGCTGACCAAGGCCTATCCCCATCGGCTGAAATGGCTGATGGCATCCCTGGCGGCGCAATCGGCGGTCGACGCCGGCGATGACCAGGCCGCGAATGCCGCGCTGATCCAACTCGACCGCGAGGATCCGACGAAATTCGAGGCGCCTGAGCGGGACTATCTGCACGGGATCTATGATCAGATGGCCGGTCATTTCGAGAAGGCGCTCGACGATTTCGACAGTGCGGCCGAGGGCGATAACCGCGAATATCGCGCCATGGCGAAATTCGCCGAGACGGAGTTATCGCTGAGAACGCGCAAGATCTCGCCCAAGGAAGCCGCTGACCAGCTCGACAAATTGCGTTTCTCCTGGCGTGAGCAGGCGTTCGAGTTTCACCTCTTGCTCCGTTATGCCGAACTTCAGCGCGAAGCCGGCGATTTTCCCTCCGCGCTGCGGGCGCTCAAATCCCTGATCAGTTATTATCCCGATGACAAGGACACGCCGCACGCCGTCCAATTGATGCAGGATATTTTCAGCAAACTCTATCTCGAAGGACAAGCCGACAGCATGCCACCGGTGTCCGCCATCGCCCTGTTCGACGAGTTCAAGGAACTGACGCCGCAGGGTCCGCAGGGCGACGAGATGATCCGCAAACTGGCTGACCGTTTGGCCAAGGTCGATCTGCTCGACCGCGCCGCCGAACTGCTCAAACATCAGGTCACCTTCCGCCTGCAGGGCGTCGAGCGGGCCCGGGTCGGCGCCCAATTGGCGCTGCTCGACCTGGTCAACCAGCAGCCGCAGGCGGCGTTGGATGCCCTCACTCTCACCGACCAGAAGGGCCTGCCGGCTGATCTCGACCAGCAGCGCCGCCATTTGCGGGCGCGCGCGCTCGGCGATCTTGACCATGCGGCCGAGGCGATCGCCAGCCTGGAGGGCGACACTTCAGCCGAAGCGACGCAATTGCGCTCGGAAATCCACTGGAAGGCCCAGGACTGGGCCGCTGCGGCGACCGATTTCGAAGCCATGCTGCCGCGCCCCGAGCGCGGCGCCAAACTCGACGATCAGGCCGCCAAGATCTGCCTCAACTGGGCCACGGCGCTGGTTCTCGCCAATGACGAGCGTGCCCTTGCCGCCTTGCGGCGCAATTTCTATCCGGCGATCGCCGGCACGCCTTATCAGGAAGGCTTCAACCTGCTGACCAGCGCGCTCGATCGAGATACCCCCGATCTGCCGACAGTCATCGCCAAGATCAAGGAGGTCGAGGGATTCAAGAGCTTCCTCGACGAGTACCGCAAGCGTCTGCAGTCGGAGGGGTTATCGTCGATCAACTAGAGCCTGATGACATTCGATTGACGCGAATCCGCGTCAATCGAATGTCTGAATCAGTCTCTAGCGCTTGTTAGGCTAAAGTAGAGCGACCCGTACCTTACAGCCAATCTGCTCTTGCGCTCAGCCAGCCATAATCACTGTGTCGCCGTACTTGTCTGCTTCTTCAACAAATCCAGCGCCATGCTGGTCACGGCGATCACGCCGGTCTTGATGGTCGGTTCGGCGTCCGGCGCCCATAGCGCCGAATGCAGTGACGGCAGACTGTTCTTGTCCGTCGTCGCCGCGAATTTGCCGGGTTCAACCCCGCCAATCCACAGAATCGCCGAGGGGATCTTGTCCTCGGTCAGGGCATAGAGGGAAAAATCCTCCGATGCCATGATCGGGTCGGTCTTGATGACATTCGCCTTGCCGAGCGCGGCCTCGAGCGGAGGCACCAAGCGTGCCACCAGGTCCGGGTCGTTGTAGGTGGCGGGCGTATTCTCGTCGCTGAACGTCACCACCGGCAATTTGTCATCCGGCAGTCCGAAAGCGCGCCCCTCATTGACGGCGATGCGTTTGATCCCGTCGAGCAGCATATGGCGCGTGGCTTCCTTGTAGCTGCGCACCGAGAGCTGCAGATGCACCGAGCTGCCGATGATATTGTGCTTGCTGCCGCCATGGATCGAGCCGACCGTCACCACCGCCGGATCAAACGGATTGGCGTTGCGCGACACCAGAGTCTGCAGGGCGACGACGATGGTCGACGCCAGCACCACCGGGTCGCGGGTGTTTTGCGGATAGGCGCCGTGACCGCCGATCCCCTTCACCTCGATATCGACAGAGTCGCTGGCGGCCAGGACAAAACCCGGCACATAGCCGACGGTGCCGGCCGCCATGGCTGAACTGTCGTGGATCGCCAGATTCATATCCGGCTTGGGGAAGCGGGTGAACAGACCATCGGCCAGCATGGCCTTTGCTCCGCCGATGGTTTCCTCGGCGGGCTGGCCGATCATCACCAGCGTGCCGGACCACAGGGATTTTTCCGCCGCCATCCGGCGCGCGACGCCGGTCCAGACGGTCATGTGGATGTCATGGCCGCAGGCATGAATGACCGGGATCTCCTCACCCTTGGCATTCTTCACCTTCACATGCGACGCGAAGGGCAGGCCGGTATTCTCATCGACCGGCAGGGCGTCCATATCGGTGCGGATCATCAGGGTCGGACCGGGGCCATTCTTCAGCACCGCGACGATGCCGGTGCCACCGACGCCCTCGGTGACCGTGAAGCCGGCAGCGCGGGCCTCGCTGGCCAGACGCTTCGCTGTCTTCACTTCCTGGGTCGACAGTTCGGGATTGCTATGCAGCGTGCGGTAGAGACTTTCCAGCGAGCCATAGTCCCGATCGATGGCGGTCTTGAGATCCTCGGCGGCGGCCAGATGGGCGCCGATCAGCGATGCGGCCACTAAAAGACGCGATAGACCCATGGACATTCCCCCTGACGATTACCCCTCATCATCCACCGAGTTGCGCGGGAATTAAACAAATTTAAAGCCGCGCCTGTCATCCTTGTCCCAACAAAAGATCGCTAGCGTGAGTCTGTCCCGCCATGAATGATGAACCGGTTACCGCCATGGCACAGACCCGCGAAGAGTTGGCCAAGGTCTCTTCCCTGGTGCTGACTGCCCGTCGCTTGGTGGCGGGCGGCGCTTTGGTCGATCTCTCCGCCCTTGAGGACCGTGTGCGCGTGGTTTGTGAGGCGGTCCAGCAGATGCCGATCGAGGAGGGCAGAGGGCTGCTCGGGGATCTGCGCGCGCTAATCGGCCGTCTTGATCAGCTGGCCGGGGATCTTGAGGCAAGGCTGGAAAAGATTTCGCCCGACCCCGAACGCAGGATCTGAGCGATGGGTTGGGATGTCACTTTCCGGGCGTTTTTGTCCCTCGTGCTGGTGTTCGGCCTGATCATCGGTGCCGGTCTGCTGGCCAAGCGGATTGCTGCGCGGGGCGGTCTGCTGGCGCGCAAGGGCGGCAGGCGCCGTCTGGCGGTGATCGAGACTCTGATGATCGACAATCGCCGCCGTTTGGTGCTGGTGCGCCGGGATGGCACAGAACATCTGCTGCTGGTGGGGGGGGGCACCGATCTCTTGATCGAACGGGCTGAGGCGCATCCGCCTTTCACCCTTGACCCACCGGGAGAGCCCGTTTGAAACCTTTTGGTCGCGCTTTCTGTCGTTGCGTTTTTATGGTGACTGCCGGGCTTCTTCTGGCTCTGCCGGCGGCGGCACAGCAATTTTCCCTCGATATGGGGGAAGGCGGTTCGACCACCAGCCGCATGGTGCAGCTGATTGCCCTGATCACGGTCCTGTCGGTTGCGCCGGCGATCCTGGTCACCGTGACGTCATTCACCCGGATCGTGGTGGTATTGTCTTTCCTGCGCCAGGCCATGGGGACGGCGACCGCGCCACCCAATATGGTGGTGGTCAGTCTGGCCTTGTTCCTGACCGGCTTCGTCATGACGCCGACCCTGGAAGCCGTCTATCACGACGCGATTCAGCCGCTGCTGGCCAATCGGATCGATGAAATGGAGGCATTCAACCGCGCCTCGAAGCCGGTCGCCGCTTTCATGATCAAGCAGGTGCGCGACCAGGATCTGAAACTGTTTTTCGATCTGTCCCACACGCCCCCGGTCGCCACACCCGAGGATACGCCTCTGCAATTGCTGATACCCGGCTTCATGATCAGCGAATTGCGGCGTGCCTTCGAGATCGGCTTTCTGATCTATCTGCCATTCCTGGTGATTGACATGCTGGTCGCCTCGGTTCTGATGAGCATGGGCATGATGATGCTGCCCCCCGCGACCTTTTCACTCCCCTTCAAGCTGATCTTCTTCGTGCTGGTCGATGGCTGGTATCTGATCGCCGGCAGTCTGGTGCAGAGCTTCGGCACCTAAACCAATTTTTAAGGCCCCAGCCAGTAAGCTCCTCACCTGGAATTTATTTGGGGAGCGACCGCGATGCTCGAAGATTTGACTCTCTTTGCCATGGCGCAAAGATCGGTGGATTACCTCGCGCGACGCGAGTCCGTCCTGTCCGAGAATGTCGCCAACGCCAATAGCCCGCATTACAAGGTCAAGGAACTCGCGCCGATCAGCTTCAAGGATCTGCTGCAGCCGCAGACCGATCCGGTGCGCGCCACCGCGACCAATCCCATGCATGTATCGCCCGAGGTCGAACCGGTTCGTTTCGAGATGGTCAATGAGCATAAGCCGCTCGAATCCAAGCCGGACGGCAACCAGGTGCAGGTCGAGGATCAGATGCAGAAGATCGGTCAGGTCAAAGGCAGTTATGAATTGGCCGTCAATCTGATGATGAAGCATATCGCCATGCTGAAGACCGCGCTCGACCAGAACGCGCCGTCGGTCTGATCGACCAACCGTCCTTTTTTTGCCAACCGACGTTTTTGTGAACGAGGATATCCATGGACGATCTCAATAAATCCTCCCTCATCGCGGTGTCGGGCTTGAAGGCCCAGGCTGAGCGCATGCGGGTGGTCTCGGAAAATCTGGCCAATGCGGATTCCCTGCCGACCAGCCCGGACAGCGCGCCCTATCGCCGCAAGACCATCAGCTTCCGGAATGTGCTGGATCGCACCAACGGCGCCGACATGGTCAAGGTCAACAAGATCGAGGTCGACCGCTCGGAATTCAACAAGAAATACGACCCGAAACACCCGGCCGCCGACAGCAGCGGCTATGTGCTGGCGCCCAACGTCAATCCCTTGATCGAATTGATGGATATGCGGGAAGCGCAGCGCTCTTACGAAGCCAACCTTAACGTTATCAGCGTCTCCAACACGATGCTGTCGCAAACTGTGAATATGCTGAAGTAGACAGGGCATTTTCCGATCAAATGGGCTCATTTGGTCGGAATATGCGATAAGCCCGAGCGGCGTTTGAGCAGCGAAAAAGCGGAGCTTTTTCACTCATGTTAACGCCAGCGCATGATCCGACCTGGTCGGAATATGCGATAAGCCCGAGCGGCGATTGAGCAGCGAAAAAGCGGAGCTTTTTCACTCATGTTAACACCAGCGCATGATCCGACCTGGTCGGAATATGCGCTGGCTTTGAAGGGGGAGCCAACATGGCGATTACCAGTCTGAACGCCGCAATTTCTGCCTATAATAACGCTGCCCGTTCTTTGTCGGGAGCGGGGGAGTCTGACGATGTCACCTCAAGCGGCGGCGGTACCGACTTCGCCAGTATGCTGAAGACCGGCGCCAAAACCGCCATCGACGCCAGTCGCAAAAGCGAAGAAATGTCCAAGCAGGCCATTGCCGGCAAGGCCGATGTGCGGGACGTGGTGGCCGCGGTCAATAATGCCGAACTGACCCTGCAGACCGTGGTCGCGGTCCGCGACAAGGTGATCAGCGCCTACAGCGAAATTCTGAAGATGCCGATTTAGTGCAATGGCTCATTCGCATGATCCAGTGCACGAGAGTCTGCGAGAGCGAAAAAGCTCCGCTTTTTGAACGCTCATGCGCCGCGCGGGCGGGAGTGCATTGACAAAATGTCGATATCTTATGAATGCGTCAATGCACTAGGCCCCATGCGGTGAACGAGTCCGATATTATTGAATTGGCCCGGACCGCCATGGTGCTGATGGTCAAGGTGGCGGCGCCGCCGCTGCTCGCCGGTCTGGCGGTCGGTCTGCTGGTATCCCTCTTTCAGGCCCTGACGCAGATTCAGGAAATGACCCTGACCTTCGTGCCGAAGGTACTCACGGTTCTGATGGTTCTGTTGCTGTTCCTGCCCTTCATTCTGCATTCGCTGTTCGACTTCACCCATATGGTGATGGACCGCGTCATTGCGGGCGGTTGATCTTGCTGAACGCGATGCTGTCGGCCGATCTGTTCAAATGGTTGGCCATCTTTGCCCGAATCGGCGCCGGCGCCATGCTGCTGCCGGGTTTCAGCAGCACCGTGGTCCCGGTTCGAGTGAGGCTCCTCTTCGCGCTATTGTTGGCTTTCGTGCTCTTGCCGGTCCTGGGACCGCGCCTGCCGCCACCTCCCGCCGAGCCCTTCTCCCTGTTCCTGATGCTGGCCGGCGAGGTCACGATCGGGATTTTCATCGGCATCGTCACTCAGACGCTGGTCTCGGCCCTCGATGTCGCTGGCAATTCGATTGGCACGGCGATCGGCCTGACCAACATGTTCTCATTCGATCCGATCACCGCTCAGCAAAGCCAGTTGATGATTGGCTTCCTCAATCTGATGGCCATGACCCTGATCTTCGCCACCGATTGTCACCATCTGATGATTCGCGCCCTGATCGACAGTTACGACCTGATCGGCCCGGGCCAGCCGATGCCGACCGATGATCTTGCCCATACGGTGGTGAAAAGCCTCGGCGCCAGCTCGATGATGGGTCTGCGCCTCGCCGCGCCGCTCTTGGTATTTTCCATCACCTTCAATACAGGCCTTGCCCTGATCAGCCGGTTGGTGCCGCAGATCCAGGTTTTCCTGGTCGGCCTGCCGATGCAGATTCTCGGTGGTACCATCGTGCTGACCGTCTGTCTGCCGGCCATCATGCTGCTGTTCATCAGCCAGTTGACCGAGGGCGTCGCCGCCTTTTTGAGTTTCGGGTGAGCGATGGCCGAAGACGACGATTCCAAAACAGAACAACCGACCGGAAAACGTCTCGGCCAGGCGCGCGAAGAAGGCGACATCGTCCAATCCCATGAGGTCAAGACGGCGGCCATGCTGACCGCCATCACCCTGTTGGTCTGGTTCATTCTGCCGCCGGTGATGCTGAAGATCAGCAGCAGTCTCAGTATCCTGCTGTCGGAGCCGCAGTTGATCCGGGTCGGTACCGAGGGTGAATTGATGAGCGTGATGCGCGGTCTGGCCGGGCATATGGCCCTCTTGATGCTGATTCCGCTCGGTTTTCTCCTGCTGACCGGCCTGATCGCGAGTTTCGCCCAGACCGGTTGGATCATCTCCTTCAACAAAATCACGCCTGATATCAGTAAGCTCAACCCGCTCAAGGGCTTCGGGCGGATATTCAGCCTGCCGGGACTGGTCGAATTCGGCAAAAGCCTGGCCAAGGTAGCCCTGGTGGCGGTGCTGTTCTTTCTGGTGCTACGTCCGAAAATCGAAGCGCTGCCGCTCCTGCCGACCATGGATCTGCCCGATATTCTGAGATTTTTGCATCAGATCCTGATAAGGCTGCTCTGTACCATCGCCGGCGCCGATATCGTCATCGCCGCTGCCGATTATCTTTTTCAGCGTTTCACCATGATGAAACGCCTGCGCATGACCAAACAGGAGGTGAAAGACGAGCATCGGCAGTCTGAAGGCGATCCGATGGTCAAGGCCCGACTGCGCGGCCTGCGCGCCCAGCGCATAAGGCAACGGATGATGTTGGCCGTTCCGAAGGCCGATGTCGTGGTGACCAACCCGACCCACTATGCCTGCGCGCTGAAATATGATCCGGAAACCATGAATGCGCCGCTGCTGATCGCCAAGGGGCAGGATCTCGTCGCATTGAGAATCCGCGAATTGGCCGAACAGCATGATATAAGCATCGTCGAGAACCCGCCGCTCGCCCGCGCCCTCTATGCAGCGGTGGAAATCGACCGCGAAATTCCGCCGGAACATTACAAGGCGGTAGCCGAGGTGATCAGTTATGTCTTCCGCCTCAAAGGCAAACTCCGTCGGTAAGGCCTCCTTCTGGCAATCACGCCATAAAACCCGTTTGCGCGCCCAGCAGGCGGCGATGCTGGCTGCCTGGGAGAATGATCCGCGTGGTCAGCTTCTGGTCGGAGCGGATGGCACGGAACTTTTTCGCAATGCCGAGGCCCTGCGCCTGCTCGGGCCGCCCTGGGATCCCTGCGAGCCTCTGAGCGAGCGGGCCGCCGGCGACGAACGGGCGCTGTCCGATCTCGCCCGGTTGAAATTGTCGGCCGAACTCGGAACGGCGCATCAGACCGAATTGTCCCTGCCGGTCGCGCTGCTTGGCCGGGAATGGCTGGTCCTGGCGGTGCGCGCCCTCCCGAATGGCGCCAGACTCTGGACCGTCGAGGATATCTCATCGCGCCGCGCCATCGACGAGACCTGGCGGCGCGAGAGGGAAATGCTGGCGGATTTCATCGATTTCCTCCCCGTGGGCTTCTATTCCGCCGATACGGAGGGACGCTTTCGTTTTGTCAATCAGCGTTTGGCCGAATGGGTGGGGAGTTCGCCCGAACATTTGGTCGGGCTGACCCTGCTCGATGTTCTGGGGGTCGAGCCCGATCCCGAGGATGACCGCGCCGAAATGCGCCTCAAGGGACGCAACGGCGATATTTTCCAGGCTTTCGTGACCCACACGGTGTTCGATGAGGGCGGCGAGACCTTGACCCGCTCGGTGGTGGTGCGCGATCTGATGCCTGAGCGGCATCGCGAGCGGGTCCTCAAGGTCGCGGAACGCCGCTTTCGTTGGCTTTTCGAAGATAGTCCGGTGGCCATTGCCCTGATCGACCCGGACGGCTCGATCAATCTCGGCAATAAGGCGTTGCATGCCATGGTCGGCGCCGCGCCGGACAGTCTGCTCGGACGCAGCGTGACCGATCTCATTCAAGCCGATGATCGCGGCGCCGTCGCCGAGCAGATGTCCCGCATTCTGCTTGGCGCGTCCGGCGGCGCCCATCTGCCGGTTCGCCTGCATCCCACCGACGCCGGCCTCGGGCGGCAGGGTGCGCGGGATCAGGCCGCAACACTGCATATCGGCCCGACCGACGAGGACGGCGCGCTGTCTGGCCTCATTCTGCATTTCATCGATACCACCGAACGCAAAAACCTGGAAATCCAGATCGTCCAAAATCAGAAGATGCAGGCCATGGGACAATTGGCCGGCGGCGTCGCCCATGATTTCAATAATCTTCTGACCGCCATGATCGGCTTTTGCGATCTGCTGTTGCAGCGTCACGGCCCGGGCGATATTTCCTTCGCCGACATCATGCAGATCAAACAGAATGCCAATCGCGCGGCCAGCCTGGTTCGCCAATTGCTGGCCTTCTCGCGGCGGCAGGCCTTGCAGCCGAAATTGTTCGATGTCACCGACGCCCTGGCCGATCTTTCCAATCTGCTGCGTCGCCTGCTCGGCGAGACCATCCAGCTGACCATCACCCACGGCCGCGGCATGGGGCTGGTGCGGGTCGATCCCGGGCAGTTCGATCAGGTCATCATCAATCTGGCGGTCAATGCGCGGGACGCAATAACCGGTGGCGGGCAGCTCTCGATCACCACCCGCGCCGCAATCGTCGACCGTCCGGTGCAACGCGGCGACGATATCATGCCGCCGGGCTCCTATGTGGTGATCGAGGTGAATGACACCGGAACCGGTATCGCCGAGGAGCATCTGGGCCGCATCTTCGAACCCTTCTTCTCGACCAAGGAGGTCGGCGCCGGCACCGGCCTCGGACTCTCGACGGTTTATGGCATCGTCCGGCAGACCGACGGCTTCATCTTCGTCAATAGCGAACCCGGCCGCGGCAGCTCTTTCACCATCTATCTGCCGCGCTTCGAGCAGCCTGAGGCCATCGCCAATCTGCCGCCGCCAGTCTCCGAAGCACCGGCCGCCGATCGCGACCTGACCGGCGCCGGCATTGTGCTGATTGTCGAGGATGAGGACGCGGTCCGCCTGTTTGGCGCCCGTGCCCTGCGAAATCAGGGCTATCAGGTGCTCGAGGCGCGTTCCGCCGAGAGCGCGCTTGAGGTGCTGGCGGTGACCAAGGTGATCGACGTGCTGGTGACCGATGTGGTGATGCCAGGTATGGATGGGGCGTCGCTGGCCCGCCTGGTCCGTAAAGCGCGGCCGCACCTGCAGGTCATTCTAATGTCAGGCTATTCGGAGGACGTCGCGCCGGCCGAGGTGGCGGCGGGCGAAGACGGCATGTATTTCCTGCCGAAGCCCTTTTCGCTCAAGCAATTGGCGGGCATGGTCAAAGAGGCGATGCAGCGGCGATGAAACAAAATAAGAACAAAATCCTTGGCCATTGAGAACGAATCAGGTACGGTGTTGTCGGTTGCCACGCCCCTTCGATCCGTGGAATAACAGGGAACGGTCAATGATGACTCAGACTTCGCTGCGCTTGGTGGACAAGGAAACTATGGACAAATCAAAGGCACTGGACGCCGCCCTGACCCAGATCGAACGGGCCTTCGGCAAGGGCTCGATCATGCGCATGGGCTCGCGCGAGGTGGTCGATGCGGAATCCATTTCCACCGGCTCGATCGGTCTCGATCTGGCCTTGGGAATCGGCGGACTGCCGCGTGGCCGCATCATCGAGATTTACGGCCCGGAAAGCTCGGGCAAGACCACCCTCGCCCTGCATGTGGTGGCCGAGGCGCAAAAGACCGGCGGCACCTGCGCCTTCGTCGATGCGGAACATGCGCTCGATCCGGGCTATGCCCGCAAGCTCGGTGTCAATCTCGATGAACTGTTGATTTCGCAGCCCGACGCCGGCGAGCAGGCCCTCGAGATCGCCGATACGCTGGTACGATCGGGCGCCATCGATGTCCTGGTGGTCGATTCGGTGGCGGCTCTGGTGCCACGCGCGGAACTTGAGGGCGAGATGGGCGATTCCCATGTCGGTCTGCAGGCCCGGCTGATGAGCCAGGCGCTCCGCAAACTGACCGCCACAGTGTCCAAATCCAATTGCATGGTGATCTTCATCAATCAGATCCGCATGAAGATCGGCGTCATGTTCGGCAGCCCCGAGACCACCACCGGCGGCAATGCCCTGAAATTCTACGCCTCGGTGCGTCTTGATATCCGCCGCATCGGCGCCATCAAGGACCGCGACGAGGTGGTCGGCAACCAGACCCGAGTCAAGGTGGTCAAAAACAAGATGGCGCCGCCTTTCAAGGTGGTCGATTTCGACATCATGTATGGCGAAGGCGTCTCCAAGACCGGCGAGTTGATCGATCTCGGCGTCAAGGGCAATATCGTCGAGAAATCCGGCGCTTGGTTCTCCTACAAATCCCAGCGTATCGGCCAGGGACGGGAAAATTCCAAACAGTTCCTCCGCGATAATCCCGTCATGGCGGCCGAAATCGAAGCCGCCATTCGCGCCAATGCGCGGACTGTGGCGGACGCCTTGTCTGCCGGTCCGGGCGATCAGGACGGAATGCCCGTTGATGATTAAGGCGTCCGATAATCCTGGCGGATGACAGCGCGCATTTCCGTTGGCGAAGCTCTTGGCCGGGCCTTCTTTTTGTTGGAGTCCGGTCGTCCCGCCGACGCCGCCCGCGCGGCGCGTGGTTTGGTCGGTCTGCGCCCGGAGCCGGCCGGTCTGGCCTATCTGCTCGGGCTGATCGCTTTGGCAGAGGGGGAGCATCGCAAGGCGGCCCAGCATCTGCAGCGTACGCTGAAACAAACCCCCGACCATCCCCCGCCTCATCTGGCTTTTGCCCGATCGCAGGCAGCGCAAGGTCGGACGGCCGACACCCGATTGGCCTATCGCCGGTTGCTGGCCCTGGCGCCGGATCTTGCGATCGGCTGGTCCGAATGGGCGGGCGAAAGTCTGGGCGCCGGCGATCTGATCTCGGCCTATCTGCCGCTGCGGGCGGCGGTCGCCTTGGCGCCGGATCGTGCCGCCTGGCAAAATAATCTCGGCATCGCCGCCCGTGCAGCAAAGAATTTCGCTCAGGCCGACCAGGCCTTTCGGCGGGCAATGGTCCTCGACCCCACCCTCGCCAAATCCTATGCCAATCTCGCCGGCCTGTTGCGCACCCGTCGACAGGACGCTCTCGCGAGCGCCGCGCGGGCCCGCCAACTGGACCCCGCCAACCCCGCGCATCTGATCGAATGGGGCCAGGCCGCGGTCCAGTCGGGCGATCTGGCCGGCGCTCTGGAGGCATTTCAGCAAGCCGCGCGGCAATTGCCCGATCAACCGGAGCCCTGCTGGCTGATCGCCGAGACCTTGCGCCAGATCGGCCGCTTGGGCGAGGCCGCCGATCATTATCGTCACCTGCTGCGCCTCGATCCGGCCGACGGTTGGGGGGCCGCCCTGGCCCTGGCGCAACTGGGAGAGGCTGAGATGCCCGCCGCCGCGGCTCCCGCCCATATCAGCGCGCTTTACGACCAATATGCCGACAGTTTCGAACAGAATCTGACCGACGACCTCGCTTATCGCGCGCCTGACTTGATTGCCTCGGCCCTGGCCGCCATCGGCGTGGCGAAAGGTCTCGATATTCTCGACGCCGGCTGCGGCACCGGATTGATGGGGCAGGCGGTCCACGGCCTTGCCCGATCGCTGGTGGGCGTCGATCTCAGCGCCCGAATGATCGAAAGGGCCGCCAAGCGGAACATCTATGACGAACTGGTGGTCGGAGATCTGCTGATTACCTTGCGCGCCCGTCCGTCGCGCCATGACCTGGTCCTCGCCGCCGATGTGCTGATTTATTTCGGCGATCTCCATCCCATTACCGCCGCCGTCCACGCCACGCTCCGCCCGCGCGGTCTGTTTGCCTTCACCGTCGAGCGAGGCGAGGGCGCGCCAGTGACCCTGCAGCAAAATGGCCGCTTCGCCCATTCTGCCGAGCATCTGCGGGCGATTGCCGCAGCATCTGGCCTCGAGCTTACCCGGCTTGAACCCACCATCACCCGCTACGAAAAAAACGCGCCGGTTGCCAGTCTCCTCTGTATTTTCAGAAAACCATGAGCGGTAAATCCCCCTTTCGCCCACGCATGGTCGAGCTTGAGATCAGCTCGATCGGGGCGCGCGGCGACGGCATTGCGCAATTGGACGGCGAGGCGGTCTTTATCCCGCTGACGGTCCCCGGCGACCGGATTCAGGCAAAGCTGGATGGTCGGCGCGGCGATGGACTGACGGCCGGTCTGGTCGAGATCCTGCGTCCCGGTCCCCATCGCATCACGCCGCCCTGTCCGCTCTTCGGCCGCTGCGGCGGCTGCGGTCTACAGCAGCTGGCCCCATCGGCCTTGGCCGACTGGAAGCGTGACCGGCTGGTCTCAGCCCTGGTCCGTGCCGGTTTTTCCGGCGATCGGGTAACAAAGCTGATCAGCATAGATTTGGCGACGCGGCGACGCGCATCCTTCGCCTTCGCCCGACTTAAACACTCGGTTCTGCTGGGCTTCAATGAACGGGCCAGCCATCGCGTGGTGGATGTCGATCCCTGCCTGATACTCAGCCCAAAGCTCATCGCCTTGCTGGCGCCGCTGCGCCGGCTGCTGGCCGACTGTCTGCCGCCGGCGGCCCAGGGCGATGTGATGGTCACCGACACCGACAGCGGTATCGATCTGGTGATCCGTACTGACCATGGGATCGATCTGACGGCCCGCGAGCGCCTCGCCGCGTTCGCCGATGACAGGGATCTGGCCTGCCTGTCCTGGCAACAAAGCGGCCCGCCCCAACCGGTCGCCCGACGCCGCACTGCGCTTGTCCGACTCGGCGAGGTCATGGTTGCGCTGCCGCCGGGCGGCTTTCTGCAGCCAAGCCGCGAGGGCGAGGCCGCTCTGGTCGCGCTGGTGCGACAGGCCCTGCCGACGATTGGAAAGATCGCCGACCTTTATGCCGGCAGCGGCAGTTTCACTTTTCCCATCGCCGCCGACGGCCATGCGGTCCATGCGGTCGAGGGCGAGGCGGCGTCGCTGGCGGCGTTGAGCGCGGCAGCGCGCCAGAGCGGCGCACCCATTACCACCGAGCGGCGTGATCTCACCGAACGGCCGTTGCTGGGGCCCGAGCTAAAACACTTCGCCGCGCTGGTCTTCGATCCGCCGCGGGCCGGCGCCGCCGCCCAGGCGGCGCAACTGGCTAAATCCGGCCCGCCGGTGGTGGTCGCGGTCTCCTGCAATCCAGCCACCCTCTCGCGCGACGCGGCGCTCCTCAGCGAGGGCGGCTATCGGCTGATCACCGCGACGCCGGTCGACCAATTCCCCTGGTCGCCTCATCTTGAGGCGGTGGCTGTCTTTGGGCGCTAGAGCCTAATTCAATGGTTTAGAGGGCGATTCAGACATTAGAGTGACGCGGATTCGCGTCACTCTAATGTCATCGCGCTCCAGCGCCGTAGTAACGAATTTGGCACGACCCAGGGGAAAATCCCATTGCCTCTTGGCGCGCCGTCACCCATAACAGCCGAATGACGAAAAATTCTGCTTATACGCAGCTGGAAGCCCGGTTCGCCAGGCTTTCCCACCTCGATCAAGCCACCGGCTTTCTGCACTGGGACATGGCGACGGTCATGCCCGACGGCGGTGCCGCCAGTCGGGGCGACCAGTTGGCGACCCTCAAAAGTCTCAGCCACGCCCTGCTGACGGAAAAGTCGGTCGGCGAGCTGTTGGACGCCGCCGCCGCCGAACCGCTCGATAACTGGCAGGCCGCCAATCTGCGGGAAATGCGTCGCGACTGGCTGCATGCCGCGGCGGTTCCGACCGATCTGGTGGAGAAGCTCTCGAAGGCTAGTTCCGCTTGCGAAATGATTTGGCGGCAGGCCCGTCCGAGAAGCGATTTCGCTCAGGTGAAGGAGAGTTTACAGGCGGTCCTCGACCTGACCCGCGAGGTCGCCAGGATCAAATCCCAGGCCTTATCTCTCAGCCCCTATGATGCGTTGCTGGATAGCTATGAACCGGGCGGACGATCGGCCGAAATCGAAATCCTCTTCGCCGACCTGGCAGGCTTTTTGCCGGGCTTTCTGCAGGAGGCGCTGGCAGCCCAGCCGCCCGCGCCTACTCTGCCGAAAGGGCCCTTTCCGCGCGGGGCGCAGAAGGATATCGGCCTCGGACTGATGGCGACCCTGGGTTTCAATTTCGACCATGGCCGGCTCGATGAAAGCCTGCATCCCTTCTGCGGCGGTACGCCTGATGATGTGCGGATTACCACGCGCTACTCGGAGGACAGCTTCATCCCGAGCCTGTTCGGCGTTATTCATGAAACCGGCCATGCGCTCTATGAGCAGGGATTGCCTGCCGCCTGGCGTCACCAACCGGTCGGTCGGGCCCGCGGGATGAGCTTGCATGAAAGCCAATCCCTGCTGATGGAAATGCAAGCCTGCCGGTCGCGCGCCTTTTTCCGCCATTTGGCGCCATTGCTGGAGCGCGGCTTCGACGGAAGCGATCCGTGGCAGCCTGATCCCCTGTTCGACGCCACCATGCGGGTGAAGCCCGACTTCATCCGGGTCGATGCCGACGAAGTGACCTATCCCGCGCATGTCATCTTGCGTTTCAATCTGGAAAAGGCGCTGATCGACGGCAGTCTGGTCCTGGATGATCTGCCGGCCGCCTGGAACGAGGGCATGCGCGACCTGCTCGGCATCACGCCCCCCGATGACCGGCGGGGCTGCCTGCAGGATATCCACTGGTATGACGGCGCCTTCGGCTATTTCCCCGCCTACAGCCTCGGCGCCATGACCGCGGCGCAGCTGTTCGCCGCCGCCCGCCGCGCCTTGCCCGATTTGGATGCTGATTTGGCTCAAGGTCGCTTCGCGCCGCTGCTGGGTTGGCTGCGCACCCATGTGCATGAGAGAGCAAGCCTGCTCGATAACCGCGCCTTGCTGACCGAAGCGACCGGAAGCCCGCTTGACGCCAGCTTTTTCAAGGATCACCTCCGCCGCCGCTATCTGCCCGGGGGAGCCCTGCCGTCGTGACCTATCACAGCACCCGCGGAAAGGCGCCCTTACTGTCCTTCGAGGACGTGCTGTTGAGCGGTCTGGCGCGCGACGGCGGGCTCTATCTGCCGACCCGATGGCCGCATTTTCCGCAGCAGGAAATCAAGGCGATGGCTGGACTCGACTATGCCGAGATCGCGGTCAGGGTCATGCTGCCGTTCCTTGATGATGCCATCAACGAGGCCGATTTCGCTGGTCTGGTCAGCGAAGCCTATGGCGGCTTCTCGCATCGCGCGGTGGCGCCGCTGGTGCAACTGGGGGGCAATGACTGGCTGCTCGAACTGTTCCATGGCCCGACTCTGGCGTTCAAGGATTTTGCCCTGCAATTGCTCGGACCTTTGTTCGATCATGTGCTGGCGAAGCGCGGTGAGCGTATCACCATCATTGGCGCGACCTCGGGCGATACCGGATCGGCGGCGATCGAGGCCTGCCGCGACCGCGCCGCTGTCGATATCGTGATCCTGCACCCCGAGGGCCGCACCAGTGAGGTGCAGCGCCGGCAAATGACCTCGGTGATGGCGAAGAATGTCTTCAATATCGCCATCGATGGCAGCTTCGACGATTGCCAGGATCTGGTCAAAGCCATGTTCAATGATCAGGCTTTCCGAGAGTCCTGCCGCCTTTCGGCGGTCAATTCGATCAATTGGGCGAGGATTCTCGGGCAGGTGGTCTATTATTTTGCCGCCGCGATCGCCTTGGGCGCCCCCGAGCGCACGGTCGCCTTTTCGGTGCCGACCGGCAATTTCGGTAATGTTTACGCAAGCCTAGCGGCACGGCATTGCGGTCTTCCGATCAGCCAGCTGGTGATCGGTTCGAACCGCAATGACATTCTGACACGTTTTTTTGCCACCGGCCGGATGCAAAGCGAGGCGGTCACGCCTACTTTAAGCCCGAGCATGGATATCCAGATCTCGAGCAATTTCGAACGCTATCTGTTTGATCTGCACAAGGGCGACGCGTCCCGGGTGGTGGCGCAATTGTCGGCCTTCCGGCAGAACGGATCTTTCGCCATCGAGGACCATCATTGGGCCGAGGCGCGGGCGCTGATCGACGCCAAGGCCATGAGCGACGATGAGACTTTGGCGATCATGCGGCAACTTTACGAGGAGACAGGGCAGTTGATCGATCCCCATTCCGCTATCGGCGTCGCCGCCGGCCGCGCCCGCCGGAGGGACCTCTCGGTGCCGATGGTGGCGCTGGCCACAGCGCATGCCGCGAAATTCCCCGATGCGGTGCAGCGGGCGACCGCTATTCGGCCGTCCTTACCGCCGGCGCTGGCCGATCTTTACCAGCGGCCCGAGCGCTTCGACCGTCTGCCCAATGATCTGGCGATGGTGAAAGACTATGTTTCCGCGGTCGCCGGGGGTACAAAATGAGCGTTAGTCTCGATATCAGACAGAGCCGCCTCGACAATGGTCTGGTGGTGATTACCGACCGCATGCCATCGGTGGAGACTGTCTCTTTGGGGGTCTGGGTCAATGCCGGAACCCGTCACGAGGCGCCCGAGATCAATGGCATTTCCCATCTGCTCGAACATATGGCCTTCAAGGGGACCAAGCGGCGCACGGCGCAACAGATCGCCGAAGAGGTCGAGGCGGTGGGTGGGGTGTTGAACGCCTATACCAGCCGTGATCACACCGCTTATTACGCCAAGCTGCTGAAAGAAGACAGCGGTCTCGGGGTGGATATTCTCGCCGATATATTGCTGCATTCAAGCCTCGACCCCGAGGAACTTGCGCGCGAGCAGGCCGTGGTGGTTCAGGAGATCGCCCAGGCGATCGACACCCCCGACGACATCATTTTCGATCATCTGCAGGCGACCGCCTTCCCCAGCCAGGCCATGGGACGGCCGGTGCTGGGCACGGCCGAGCTGGTACGCTCCTTCACCCGCCAGACCGTCGCCGGCTATATGCAGGATCATTACGGTTCGGGAACGATGATCCTTGCGGCCGCCGGTAATCTCGACCACGACGCCATTGTCACTGAGGCCCAGCGCCATTTCTCGGGCGTTACCCAGGCCAAGCCGGTGACCGAGGAGCGGGCCCGCTATCAGGGTGGCGACTTCCGCGAGGACCGTGATCTCGAGCAGGTCCATCTGGTGCTCGGCTTCGACGGCGTCGCCTATGAGGATCCGGACTATTACGCCATGGCGGTGCTGTCCGGGCTGCTCGGCGGCGGCATGTCCTCCCGGCTGTTCCAGGAGGTGCGCGAGCGGCGCGGTCTGGCCTATTCGGTCTATAGTTTTGCCTCCAGTTTCTCGGATGGCGGGTTGTTCGCCATCTATGCCGGCACCGGCGCCGACGAGTCCGCCGAGGTCATGCCGGTGATCTGCGAAGAAGTCCGCAAGGTCACCCAATCAGTGAGCGCCGACGAGATCAAGCGGTCTCGCGCCCAGATCAAGGCCGGCATCCTGATGGGACTGGAGAGCACCAATGCCCGCTGCGAACAATTGGCGCGGCAATTGATGGTGCATGGCCGCATCCAGAGCGTCGCGGAAGTGGTCGCCAAGATCGATGCGGTCGACCAGGACGCGGTGCTGCGGGTGGCCAACCGTCTATTCCGCACCTCGCCGACGGTGGCCGCCATCGGTCCGCTCGGCAAGGTCGCCAGCTATGACGAGATCAGGGCGACGCTAGATTTCTGATCCCCGGAACCCGGTCGCTACGACATAGGTTTCAGCCGACTCCGATCGGCTGGCCGCCGGTTTCGCGTGGCGCACCGACGCAAAACTGCGCTTCAGCAGATCGAGCAGCTCGCGCTCGGTGCCGCCCTTGAATACCTTGGCGACAAAGATGCCGCCCGGAGCCAGCACCGTAATGGCGAAATCGAGCGCCACCTCGCACAGATGAATGATCCGCAAATGATCGGTCTGGGGATGACCGGTGGTCGGGGCCGCCATGTCCGACAGCACCACATCGGCCGGCCCGCCCAGGGCTTCGCGCAGGCGGTCGGGCGCGTCCTCGGCAAGGAAATCGCCGACCAGAGTCGTGGAGCCTGCGACCGCGGCCCAGTCGAGAATATCGATGCCGACCACCTTGCCGCGCCCATGTTTGAGGATCCCGATCCGCTCCACCGCGACCTGCGTCCAACCACCCGGCGCCGCGCCGAGATCGACCAGCCGCACACCCGGCTTGAGGAAATGGAACCGGTCATCGAGCTGCAGCAGCTTGAAGGCGGCGCGCGAGCGATAGCCAAGTTTTTTGGCCTCAATCACATAGGGGTCGTTCAGCTGGCGTTGCAGCCAACGCGTCGAGGAGACCGTGCGTTTGGCGGCGGTCTTGACCCGGGTGTGCAGACCACGCCCTCCAGGCGTTGATTTGGCGCCGCCGGTCTTTCGCTCGGTCATGGCGATTTCTCGGCCCGGTCGGCGCGCATCATCGATAACAGAATGCCCTCCCGCACGCCACGGTCGGCGACCCGCAAATGTCCGGTTGGCCAGAGGCGGCAGATCGCGGCGAGAATCGCGCAGCCCGCCACCACGAGATCGGCCCGCTCGCGACCGATGCAGGGATGGCGGGCGCGTTGCTCGAAGGAGGAGTGCAGCAATTTGTCGCTCACCGCTTCGATGGTGGCGAAACTCATGGTCAATCCATCGACTTGGGCACGGTCATAGCGCGCCAGGTCAAGATGTATGCCTGCCAATGTGGTGACCGTGCCCGAGGTGCCGAGCATCTGCAGTCGGCCTGACCGCGCCAAATCTGACAGGCTGTGATCAGGATCAAAGCTGCGCAGCTGATCGGCGGCGCTTGCCACCACCCTTTCATGGCCGTCGGGGTCATGCAATTGCTCGCCGAACCGTTCCGCCATGGTCACCACGCCGAGCGGCACGGACAGAACCTGCAGGATGCGGCGCTGGTCGCCGGTGCCCCCGACCCGGATCAGTTCCGTGCTGCCGCCGCCAATGTCGAACACCAGCGCGTCGGCCGGCTCGACAGTCAGCAACGGTGCACAACCGGCCATCGCCAGGCAGGCTTCCTCATGGGAGGTGATGATCTCCAGCGTCAGGCCGGTTTCGGCTTTTACCTGAACGAGAAAGTCGCCGCAATTGGCCGCCCGCCGGCAGGCCTCGGTCGCCACCGCGCGTAGGCGGCGAACCTGACGGCGTTTCAGTTTGTGGGCGCAGAATGTCAGCGCCGCGAGCGTACGGTCGATGGCGGCGGGGCAAAGAATATCGCTGTTACCCAGCCCTTCACCCAGCCGGGTCATGCGCGAAAAGGCATCCACCACCTGAAACCCGTCGCCCGCCGGCACCGCCAGCAGCAAACGGCAATTATTGGTGCCGAGATCGAGCGCGCCATAGATGATTTCGTCGCTCTCCCGCCCCTGCAAGGATTTCTGCTTGATCAACATGCTGCGGATGGTACTGGACCCGGCGCGGGACGAAAAGACTGCAAATTTTTCCAAGATTGCGGGCTGGCATTGCGGAAACCGATATGCTAGAAAACGCGCCTTCCTGTTGGGGGATCGTCTAGCGGTAGGACAACAGACTCTGACTCTGTTTACCGAGGTTCGAATCCTCGTCCCCCAGCCACCCTACTGCGCTCCTGCGGAGCTCCGTAGGGTGCCCTTCGAAGCTCCGCAGGAGCGCAGTAGGGCTCAGGCAACAAGAGTCCTTGCGTATTGCGTCTGTGTGGCCTGAGATCGACTGGGCTCTAAGCGTGCTGCGCGGCGCGCTCAAATCACCGGCTTTATCGTCTTCCTCCCCGCATGATAATCCCCATGGCAGCCACGATGAAGCAACTGCAGCCTCCTGCGGCAAGCGTCAAACCGTCCCCTGTCATCTTGCAGGCAGTCGGCACAATCCGGCGCTTCGACCTGTTTCCTCGCCACTTTCACGGTGACGGTTCCCGCCCAGTCGCAGCGATGCGCATAGTCCAGGTGATGGATGACACTCTGCCTCTTCCAAAGCGGCATGCCGCAGACAGTGCAGAGGTCGTGCTGCGTCTTCCGCAACTCGGCTTTCATGAATGCGCTGAAGCAAATCTGTTTCTGAAATTTTTCAACCGGATCGGTCGCCCGCGACCATAGGCGTTTTTTCGCAAAGGCGTGACCGGATCCGGACTTCAGATAGGTCTCGAACTTTGCCGCCCCGCCCGGGCTCGAAAACGCAAGGTAAGCGACCAAACGCCAAGCCATGTGCTGTGACGTGTGCGGCGACTGCCCGGAATTATGCTCTTGGAGCCGGCGCTTGAGGTCCGACGTAACCCCGATATAGCGATGCTCCGCCGATTCAAGGCTCTCGATCAGATAGACGTAATGCATGAATGTTTCCAAAAAGGAAACATTCTGTCGATTGTCATTGGATTTTTCAAGATGCCGATCGGTAGGCGTCGCCCGCGAATTCAATCGCCCTCGCCGTACTGTCGAACACATTCTCGACCCCCACCGCCTCGATGAACCCGGCCCGGCGCAGCAGCGATAAGGGCTGGCCCTCCGCGACGACGATCAGCAGGCGGCAGCCGCGTTTGGCTAAGGTGGCCCTGACATGCTCCAGCGCCTCGCACCCCGAGGTGTCGAGATTGAGCAGAGTAGTCAGGCTGAGAATGATGATTTTCGGGGTGGCGCGGTCCGTCTCGATCAGGCTTTCGATTTTATCGACCGTGGCGAAGAACAGCGAACCGGAAAGACGATAGGCCTCGATGTCACCGCCAAGCTGCACCTGGCCCTGGGCCTCGATCTCCGGGACCGGCTCCAGCAGGGTGAGGGCTGAGACACGGGTGACGAAGAAGAAAAAAGAGAGAGACAGACCCACCTCGACGGCGACGCTGAGGTCGACCACGATGGTCAGAATGAAAGTCGACAGCACTATAGCCCGGTAGTTATTCGAGAAATGGCGCAGCCTGACAAATTCATGCCATTCGCCCATATTGTAGGCGACATAGAGCAGAATGCCTCCCAAGGTGGCGAGCGGGATGGAGCTGGCCAGTGGCGCAGCGATCAGTATCACAGCCAACAGGGTGATCGCGTGAACCATGCCGGCGATCGGGCTTTTGGCGCCCGATTTGACGTTGGTCACGGTGCGGGCGATGGTGCCGGTCGCGCAATAGCCGCCGAATAAGGGGGCGACGATATTGGCGATACCCTGCGCCAGCAGCTCCTGATTGGACTCATGTCTGTCGCCGATCATGCCATCGGCGACCCTGGCGCAGAGCAGCGACTCAATCGCGCCCAACAGCGCAAAAGTGATGGCAGGCCTGATCAGATCAGGCAAGAGTTCGAGACGGAAATGGGGGAGCGTGAAGACCGGCAGCGAGGACGGAATCCCGCCGAAGCGGCTGCCGATGGTCTCAACCGGCAAACCCAGAGCGGTCACCGCCATCATCCCCATCGCCAGGGCGACGATGCTGCCGGGGATGCGTTGCAGGGCACTGATTTTGAGGCGACCGGCAAGCTCCGGCCAACCAAACATCACCAGCAACGAGGCCAGGCCCAACCCCAGTGCGGCAGGATTGAGACTTTTTAGGTTGGCCGCCAGGGCGGCGATCCGCGGAAGGAAAGCGGCGGGCGGGTCAGCCATGCGCAATCCGAGAAAATCCTTGGCCTGGGATAGGCCAATGAGAATGGCGATGCCGTTGGTGAAGCCGATCACAATGCCGACCGGAACAAACCGCACCAGCCGGCCGATCTTGAAAAGTCCCATCAGGACCAGCAGCACGCCCGAAAGGAGAGTGGCGATCAACAACCCGTCGACACCGTGTTGAGTGACCACGCTGTAGACGACAACAATGAAGGCGCCCGCCGGACCGCCGATCTGCACCTTGGACCCGCCCAGTAACGAGATCAAAAAGCCGGCAGTGATGGCGGTATAGAGTCCCGCTTCCGGTTTGAGGCCGCTGGCGATCGCGAAGGCCATGGCCAGCGGTAAAGCGACCACGCCGACGGCCATGCCGGCCGAGACATCCGAAAGAAGATCAGCCGCGCGATAGCCCCGCAGCGTATCGAGCAATTTTGGATGAAAGACGAAGAGCGGCGGGCGCTTTGACACCGGACACGTCCTTTCGCCTGGGTAATTACACGTCGGACCACATCCGCATGAGGTTATTGCGGGCGACCTCGAATCGAACGCGATTTTCCCAGCTCATATTCTTGCCTTCCAGGGCGGCGACCTCATTCAGTTCATAGAGCTGGGTGCGCTTATGTTCGTCGGAGATCATGCTCTCGATGAAGACCACCGAAACCAGCCGGCTGCCAGATCGCACGGGCGCGACTTCATGCAGCTTGGTGGAGGGATAGACCACGGCGTCGCCCGAGTCTCCCTTGAAAGTCACGGTTTGACCACCGAGGTGGACCGCCAGTTCGCCGCCCTCGTAAGAAGCGGGGTCGGCGATGAAGACCGTAGCGGACAAGTCGGTCCGTAGCACGATATTGGGCGGGATCGGCAAATGGGCCGCGTCCGCGTGGGCGCCATAACGCATGCCGGCGTCATAGCGCGACAGAAGCGGGTGCGACATCCGTTTGGGAAGGGCGAAATCGCGGAATTCGCGCGAGCGCGAGAAGGCGACCGAGACGATCTGCACCGACTCGGCATATTTCGTGTCATTGGGATCGCGGTGGGCCTGCAGATTCTGCTTGGTCGGATTGTTGAGATTGGTCAGGCGGCCCTCGACCAGCGCCATCTCCTGGCTCAATTCGGTCAGACGCGCCACTTCCTGGGCATTGAGCAGAGCCTTGATCAACAAAAACATCGGCCAAAATCATCCGCAAGAGTCAAACAGCGGTTAAGCTACTCAATGCGTCAGCGACGCGAAAGCGACTTTATGGTCATGGACCCAGAAATCCCGATCCTGGTAGGCGACACCCCGTTTGTTCCACCAGGCGGAACCTGATCAATGGCAGCCCGTGGTGGCGCGGGTGATTTATGAATTGGCGGCGCTGGCTAACAAGGCCGAAAAGGCCCCCCCCGCGTCAGCCAGATCAGCGTAGCGTCCCTGTTCGATGATACGGCCTTTCTCCATCACCAGGACCCAGTCGGCATGTTTGATGGTCGACAGGCGGTGGGCGATGACGAAGGTGGTGCGGCCCTGCATCAAGGCGCCGAGGGCCTTTTGTACCCGCGCCTCCGTGACCAGGTCGAGCGCGCTGGTGGCCTCGTCCAGGATCAGAATGGGCGGATCTTTCAGCAGCGCGCGGGCGATCGAGATCCTTTGGCGCTCGCCACCCGACAGGCTGCGGCCGCGTTCGCCGACCATGGTCTGATAACCCTGGGGCTGCTCGAGAATGAAGTCATCGGCCTCGGCGAGGCGGGCTGCGGCAACCAGGTCGGCGTCGCTCGCCTCGGGTCGGCCGATGCGCAGATTATCCGCGATGCTGCGATAGAACAGGGCGCTGTCCTGGAAGACCACGCCGATATTCGCCCGCAGGCTGGCGAGCGAGACATCCCTGATATCGACGCCATCGATGGTGATGCGGCCGCTTTGCGGATCCCACAGACGATGCAGCAGCGCCATTGCGGTGCTCTTGCCGGCGCCTGTGGTGCCGACCAGCGCCACCATGCTGCCGGCGGGGATCTCGAAGCTAAGATCGGACACCGCCGGCCGCTCGCCATTGTAGGAGAGGGTCACCCCCTCGAAGCGGACCCGGCCCGCCACGCGGCCCGTGGCCCCGCCGAGCGCCGGGGCGCCGGGTTTTTCCGCCACCGCCGAGGTGGCGTCGAGGACCCCGAAAAAGTCGCTGAGCGAGTGCATCTGAAAAAATAGCCGGCTGGCAAAGACCATCGCCTGTTCGAGGCGGCCGATCAGCAGATTGGCGAACCCCATGAAACTCACGATCTCGCCGACCGTGCTCTGGCCATGCAGGAAAAGATAGGTGCCCAGGGTAAAAATGATGATCACTGTCAGGGTCGAGGCGGCGCGGGTCAGAACCGAAACCATCGCCCACCAGGTTAATACCGGATATTGCGCCCGGAGCACCCTGTTCATCACCTCGCCCAATTGCCGCACTTCCAGGGCCAGACGGCCGAAGCTCTGGATCAGGCCGACATTGCCCAGCGCATCGCCGGCTCGCTCAGCCAGTTCCGAGTGGAATTCCTGCACCTGGCGCTGCGACTTTTCGGTGCGGCTGACCACCAAGATGCTGAGCAGGGCGAAGATTGCCAGCAGCCCGAGCAGGGCGCTGGCAAGACGCCAATTGAGGAAAAGAGAGAGCGGCAGCAGCACCAACAGGGCGATGAACGTGGAAAGATGCTCGCGGAAGAAGGAAAGCCAGATGCCGAAAAGATTGTCTGCGCCCTGCTGCATGGTCTTGATCAAGCGGCCGGAATGGGTATCGAGGTGGAAAGAAAGCGGCAGGGACAGCACATGCTCGAAATAGCTCGCCATGGCGGCCAGCCGGCGGCGGTGGGCCATGCGGTCGGCATATAGGGCGACCAGAATATTGGCGCCGATGGCGCCCAGACCGACCAGCGCCCACAGACCCAGCAGATGGAAACTGGTGTGCCAGACCTGGTCGGCGGTGTGACTGGCCGCCTTTGACAGGACATCAATGACCCGGCCGAACAGCATCGGCTCCAGAAATTGCAGCCCGGCCAGGGCCAGGTTGGCCAGAGTCAGCATGATCGCCAGCGGGCGCTCGGGACGCAGCAGCCCGAGCACCCGGCGATAGACGCGGATGAAGTTCATCGCGACGGAAGCCGGACCGGGACGGGCGCGCCCGTGCGGCGGCCGACCCGGCCAAGACCGGGCATGGCTCTTTGATCAGACAATGAAAATATCCCTCTCATTTGTCACATCGACAAAATATCCGGATTTTGTTACCACAGTCGGATGAAATCATCTCACCCCAGCATCTTTCGCGAATATGACATTCGCGGTATTGTCGGGCAGACGCTGTTCGCCGCGGATGCCTATCGGATCGGCCTTGGTTTCGCCCGCATGGTGCTGGAGGCTGGCGGCACTACCGTCGTGATCGGTTGTGATGGCAGATTGTCAAGCCCTTCCCTGATCCTAGCCCTGGCGGCCGGTCTGGCGGAGGGCGGCGCCGTGATTACCGATATCGGCCGCGGCCCGACGCCGATGCTGTATTATGCCAGTCATCTCCTGTCCGCCGATGGCGCCGTGATGGTCACCGGATCGCACAATCCGCCCGATCATAACGGCTTCAAAATGATGTTCGGGAACAAACCGTTCTTTGGTGAGGCGATCAAGCGGCTGGGCGCGCTGATGGCCGACATGCCCGAGCCGGCAAGTCTCGCGCCACCACCGGGTGCCGTCAGCGCCCAAGATGTCGCTGATGATTACGTCGCCCGCCTGCTCAAGGATTTTCGTCCTGGCCGTCCGCTGACCGTGGTTTGGGATCCCGGCAATGGCGCGACCGGCGACATCACCAAGGCGTTGACGGCGCGTCTACCCGGGCGACACATCCTGATCAATGAGGCCATCGATGGAACCTTCCCGGCCCACCATCCCGATCCGACCGATCCGCATACTTTGATTCAGCTGATAGAGCGGGTTGCGCTCGAGAAGGCTGATCTCGGCATCGCCTTTGACGGGGATGGCGATCGCATCGGCGTCGTCGATGGCAAGGGCCGCATTTTGTGGGGCGATCAGCTGTTGGTCTTGCTGGCCGAGGAAGTGCTGCGCGAACGGCCCGGCTCGATCATCATGGCCGATGTGAAAGCCAGCCAGGCCCTGTTCGACCAGATCAGGGATCTGGGCGGACAGCCTCTGATGTGGCGGACCGGGCATTCCCTGATCAAGACCAAGATGGCTGAGACCGGCGCTCCGCTGGCGGGCGAGATGAGCGGCCATATTTTCATAGCCGACCGCTATTATGGCTATGACGACGCGCCCTATGCGGCGCTTCGGCTGCTGTCGATCATCGCCGGCTGGACCGGGCAAACCCTGGCCGACCGTTATGACCTGATGCCGAAGATGTTGAATACGCCGGAACTGCGCTTCGACTGTGCCGATGAGCGAAAATTCGCCGCCATCGAGACTGTGCGCGCGCGGCTGCAGGGTGGCGCAGGCGCGGTGAATGATCTCGACGGGGTGCGGGTCAGTTATGAGGATGGCTGGTGGCTGTTGCGCGCCTCCAATACCCAGGCCGTGCTTGTCGCCCGGTGCGAGGGACGCGATGCCGCGGCGCTGCTGCGTCTCAAGGCCGAATTGGCGACCCATCTCAGCGCCGCGGATATCTCAGTTCCGCCGGGGATGCTGAATTAACCGCGTTTGGGCGTCCAGCAACTTGACAATATCTCTCTTGATCTGGCACCACACGGCACTCTCATCGCATCCGGGGGAGGCGATCCCCCGCAACATCCCAGAATGGACAGGTCCATGGCTCAAATTCCAGTCTTGAAAGAAACCCTCGCTCAGAAGCGCCTGAAGCCATTGGAAAGCTTCGAGTTTCTTGCAAAATTCCCGGTCTGCGAACTGGTCATGGCGGAATTTGCGGCGGCTGCAGCAATCTATCCGATCTTCTTCATCGAGCGCGAGGGAACCTATTCCCCGATCGCGCTTCTGTCGCTGATCGATGGCCAGAACATGTTTGTCGAGACCGATGGCCGCTGGAGCGGTTTATATATTCCCGCCGCTTTCCGCCGCTATCCCTTCAGCGTCGGCACCGGCGAGGTGAATGGCGAGCAGGGCCCGGTCCTGATGGTCGAAGAGGAGGCTTTATCAGATAGCGAGGGCGAGCCGATTTTTGGCGCTACGCCGGCAGACGAGGCTAACAGTCCGATCGCGCGGGTCATGCGGTTGATCGGCGATACCGACCGTAGTCACCTGCAAACCCGCAGCATGATCGCCGAATTGGCGGCGGCCGGCTTGATCAGCACCGCCGATCTGACAGTGCAGTTGCTCGGCGCGAAGCACAATATCGGCGGCCTGTTTGGTGTGGATGAGGCCCGGCTGCAGGCTTTGCCGGACGAGGAATTTCTCAAGCTGCGCCATTCCGGCGCCCTGGCTCTGGCGCATATTCAATTGCAGTCGGTCGGTCAGATCCAACGCCTGATTCAGCGGCACCATCTGCGGGACGCGGCGTCAAACGGCACAGCCGCCGGCAAAGGTCCGGTCGACTGATCTTCAGCGAAGCACCGGGTGGAAAGGCGGACATGATGTCAAACAAAAAATTCTACCCGGTCATTCTCTCCGGCGGCGCTGGCAGCCGACTCTGGCCGCTGTCGCGATCGCTGTACCCGAAGCAATTGCTGCCGCTGTCGTCCGAACGGACGATGATCCAGGAGACGGCGCTGAGAAGCGGTAATGACCGCTTCGAGCGCCCGATGGTGATCTGCAATGAATCGCACCGCTTCATCGTCGCCGAACAGATGCAGGAAGTCGGCATCGAGCCCTTACGGCTGGTGCTTGAACCGGTCGCGCGCAACACGGCGCCGGCGATCGTCGCCGCGGCGCTGATTTTGCAGCAGATTGACCCCGATGCGGTGATGGCGGTGCTGCCCTCCGATCATGTCATCACCGACCAGGACGGTTTCCTCGCGGCCATGGACGTCGCCGGTCTGGCGGCGCAGGCGGGACATCTGGTCACCTTCGGAATGAAGCCGACCGCGCCCGAGACCGGATATGGCTATATCCAGCGGGGCGCTCCCCTCAGCGAGGGGAGCTTCCGCGTCGAGCGTTTCATTGAAAAGCCGGACCATGAGCGCGCCGCCGCCATGGTGGCGCAACCGGAATTTCTTTGGAACAGCGGCATGTTCCTCTTCAAAGCGTCGGTCTTTCTCGCGGAAATCGGGCGCCTCGCCGCGCCGATGTTGGCCGCCGTGTCGGTGGCGGTCGAGGCCGCCCGCGCCGATATCGATTTCTTCCGGCTGGATTCCGAAGCCTTCGCCCGGTCGCCGTCGGCCTCGGTCGATTATGCGGTGATGGAACATACCAATCTCGCAGCGGTGGTGCCCGCGGATTTCGGCTGGAGCGACGTCGGATCCTGGTCGGCCCTCTGGGAAATCAGCGCAAAGGATGACCGTGGCGTGGTCGAGGTTGGCGACGTCCTGACCGTCGACTGCCAGAACAGTTATCTGCGCGGCGATGGCGTGCTGGTGGCGGGTGTCGGACTGTCGGATATTATCGTCGTGGCCACCGAGGATGCCGTGCTGGTGGCCGAACGCCGCCATGTCCAGGAGGTCCGCAAGATCGTCGAGCGCCTGCGGGAAAAGAAGCGGAGCGAGGGCGACCTGCATCGCAAGGTATATCGCCCCTGGGGATTCTATCAGAGTGTCGATGCCGGCAGTCGCTTCCAGGTCAAACAGATCACCGTCCGCCCGGGCGCGAGCCTGTCTCTGCAAATGCACCACCACCGCGCCGAACATTGGGTGGTGGTCGAGGGCACGGCTCTGATCACCCGAGACGATCAGACCTTCCTGCTGCGTGAGAATGAGTCGACCTTCATTCCGATCGGCACCAAACATCGCCTGGAGAATCCCGGCAAAGTGCCGCTTAAGCTGATCGAAGTGCGCTCCGGGACTTATATCGCCGAGGACGACATCATCCGCTTCGAAGATAATTACGGCCGGGTGTGACCGCAGGCGGTCGGTGCCCCCCGGTCCCCCCTTATTCAGGGCGACTTACGACTCTTGAATTGCGCCCAACGATCGTTCTGACGGTCGCACCGCCGTCCCTGCGCAATTCAAGAGTCGTAAGTCGCAACAGGGAGCGCGAGGGGAAGCCCCCTCGCCTTTACGCGCGGCACGCGCGGAGAAAGACTCGGCCGCTGGATCGAGATCGTCCGTGGGAACAGTCGCCTTTACGCGCGGCACGCGCGGAGAAAGACTCCTATCGCCGCTGACGCGGCTCAGACGGCGAGGGGGCTTCCCCTCGCGCTCCCTGTTGCGCCCGGATGGGATCGAATTGCGTGGCGGCGGCGGTGCGTCATTGTGGAGGGCGGAGTTTGACGCAATTCGATCTCATCCGGGCGCCTTGAAAAGAGGGCGGCGCCTCTAATATTCCCAGCTGCTGTCGCTTTTTTTGACGAATTCCTCGAGCGCCCGCTCGATTTCGCCGGTCATTTCGTCGCCATGATCGAGTCCGGGCACCGGGATCTCCTTGGCCAGCACGGCGGCCGCGACCGCCTGCACGCCGCGATCGATTTCTTCGGCCATTTCGCGATAATGGCGGGCCTCATCGACCTTCCCCTCAATATCGGTGAGGTTGGGCTGGACCAGATCCAGAACCGTCATGAAGTAGCGGGCGCGCACTTCGGCCTGCAGCTTGACCAGATCAATCAGCTCGTCCTGCTTGACCTCCGTCAGCCGGGCGATGAAGCGCTCACGGGTGATCTTCTGGCGGAACTCGCTGACCAGAGCCACAAAACGTTCCGGGGTCAGCCCATTCTTGGGTCTCATGAGGCAAGATTTCCCGGCGTGACGGTCGGGCTGTCAGCCTCGACCAGCCAGCCCACTTCGGCGTCCAGATCCCAGCCGCCATGACGCGCTAGTTGGCGTAGGCTGGCGAGCAGCCGATGCAGTTCGCCGCGGTTCATGTCGATGCTCGCCACCGCGCCATCCATCGATTCAAAGCGTAATGTGAAGGCAGTGCTCATGGGCGTGATGTCGAGCCGCAGCAGCAGCGGCCAGGGCGCCGGCGGGCGATGCGGCTGCTCCGGCGGGCCCCCGCCCTCTCCGCCGCCGCTGGCCGGGTGGAGCGATGACAGATGTTCCCAGATCAGCATCTCGGTCTTGTGAGGCGCCGGCACCCGCGCCATCGCGGCGTTGGAGGTCGCGAGGATCTGCGCCAGACCCTGGATCATCCGTCGTGTGATCCGCCGGGTGACCAGCACGGTGATCGTGCTCGCAGGATAGACGAAATCCACCAACAGACGGTCATCCTGTTCGAGAAAGCCCATACGAATGGTGGTTACTGAGCTCATCCTGTCCTTTCGCCGGGACGGTTATCGAGGTTGCGCGCCAACTGCGTCAGAAGATGAATGGATCATCCTCCATAATGCCGAAGATTTGATCAAGATCCTGGATCGGCGCCTCGGCAGTCTTCAGCGCGGCAAGACGCTCGTCTGCCAGGCGCTTCAGCAACGACATTTTATGCAGGGACATGAAATGGGCGTAGATCATCGGCAGGGCGCCGCATCGATTAAGCGCGAAAAGCGCGTCTTTGCTGCAGTCGAGGAATTTCGGCTCATCGATTTTGTACAGCCCTTCCAGGCGGCGCTTCGGCGCGTCGTGTTCGGAGACCCGCAGATCCCAGGGAATGATCAGGCCCTGGCGATCCAACTCGGCGCAGGCCGCCAGGCTGCCGACACGATCATTCTCAAGCGACAGGAGAAACTGCGTGACCTGATCGACCAGGGGCGTCGGAGCGCCGTCCTCGGCGAAGAGGGGTTGGCCCTCGCTCCGGCTCAGCAACGGGCTGTCCTCAAGGATACAAAGGATCCAGCGATCGCCGTCCGTGACCTTGGCCAGACGGAACGCGCCGCGCCGCCAGACGGCGGGCAGATAACCGGCCAGCCAGCGGCCCTGACCATCGACGAACAAATTTTGACCGCCGGTCAGGCCAAGCAGGGCGGCAGGGAAGTAGCCTTCCCGCTCGGCGGTGAAAATGATGGGAAATTCATGCGCGGCGCGAAGCGTCTCGCTGCCATAGAGCGAGATCGCCATCATGTCGGCGGCAAATCCCAGGCTGTCTAACGGACGCACGCGCAGATCGGCATGCTGGTCGCGGGAGAGGGGAATCAGGGTCACTCGATTGTCTTCCTGAAGCGGTAATCAAGCCGATTTTATCTCGGAGCCGCGCTGGAGACGGCGGTAAATCAGGCTTGTACAGTAACAGTTGCACTTTTGGTTCCTGTTATTATATAGTCCATTCAATTGGCTGGGCAACTGCCTAGTGTACTCGACTTAAGAGGGTTCGCCCGATGTATTCCCACCCGCAACAGGCGACTGGCCATGACGTCCAGGCGCTGCGCCGAGAAGCTGGCCGCTGGCTGAAAGAATTGCGCATCAAGCAGAATCTCACTCAGCGTGAGTTGGCTGATCGGGTTGGCGTCGAATATTATACCTTCGTTTCCCAACTCGAAGTGGGTCGCGGCCGTATTCCGCCTGATCGCTACGAATTGTGGGCCCGCGCCTTGGCGATGGATCCGGCCGAGTTCGTCAAGCAGTTGATGCGCTTCTATGATCCTGAAACCTATCGGATTCTCTTCGGCTGACGAGGAAGTTCGTAGGCAAGGCGGGAATGATCTGATAAGTTTTTAACTCATCTCAATCCACGCGGGTGATTCTGGTTGTGAGCGCAAGTGTTTTCGCCTTTCCGCAGCGGGCCAGTGGTCCGCAGCCCTGGACCAACGATGAGTTGGCCGAGCTTTACCGCGTGGTGGAAATTCTTGGTCGTGCCGGCCTTCTCGTCGAAACCGAGATGGGCCTGTCGGACGAGGGTGATCCCTGGTTCGTATTTTGCCGGCGCGACAGCGGCGATGTGATCGCTCATTTCGCCCGCATCGGTGGGAACTTTGTCGCCGCGAGCATCGCGGTCGACGCCACCTACCGTGGCGCCAATTTCCGCCAGATCGTCGAGCGAATGGTGGAGAGCCAACCGCTGATTTTGCCGCCGCCAGCCGGTGGTTCGCGTCTTTTACTGCACCCGTCGGTCGTCCTGGTGGCTTTTGTCGCCACCGCCCTGGCCCATTCCGACAAAATGCTGGCCGTCGATTGGCTGCGCTCTGTCGACGCGCAGTGGGATCATCGGCCGGGCCAGGACACCCATGCCGCCTCCGATAAGCCCGGCTGGTTCGATTCGCTGCAGGGTTGGGTGAGGTCCCTGACCCAGGACGATAAAGCACTCCATGACGGCCCCAGCAAAGAAGCGCAGGCCCTCAGCCTGGCGTCTTTGATCGCCATCGCCGTGACCGCGCTCCAGCCGATCATGGACAAAATGTCGGTCATCTCCCAGGCCTTCAGCGACGAGGTTTCTGGACAGAGCCGCCATTCGGTCGTCGCCGCCGGCGGCCATGCGGTGCAGGCCAGCCAGGAGATGCCGGTCATCGACAGCGCCAGCCTGAGCAGCGGAGATCAGGTCGTCGTGCAGCCGCCGACCAGCGACCGGGCGCAGGCGCCGCACAAGCTGGTCTCCAGCGATATGAGTGGCGACGCTCAGCACCCGGACGCTGTCACTGACATCTTGCATGTCGCCGCCACCCCGGTTGCGCATGGTCTCGCCAGCGATGATGGAAGGCTGGTCGCGGCGCAACCGGCGGTCGAACAGCCGAACGATAGCGGTAATGCCTTCATGCTTCTGCAGCAGAAAGCGGTTGCCGTCGCAGCCGCCACGGTCGATCCCGCCAGCACGCCGGTGGCCCATGGCGAAGCATCGGCGGCCATGCCAGTCATCACCATCGATGATGTCAGCGCGCAAGCGCTGAAACTTTTGACGATCCACAATTCCTCCGATTCCTCGTCGGGGGCTGCTCCCGACGCAACCGGCCCAGCCCAGCACCAACAGGTGGTTGATACGGCACCGGCCCCGGTGGTGGTGCAAAACGATCCCGCCCCTGTTACTGTGGTCGCGGCCAATCCGGCCCCGGCCGGCGATGCGGAGATCAATGTCGGTCAGAACGCGCCGGTCGTGGTGATTGACGCTATTGCCAATTTTGTCTCCTCCGGCAGCCATTCGGTAACCCAACCGATCAATCCGTCGGCCAGCCTGGTGCGGGACCTCGCACCTTTTTTCACCGCGGGCCGAACCTCGATCGAGGTCATCGTGTTCGACAGCAGCAGCCCGACCGCCGATGTGATCGATTTTGCGCCAGGCGTCGTTCTCGTCTCCGATAATGTTCTGTCGTCCACGCACCTTTCCAATTCGAATGGAAATCTGATCTTGGATCTCCAAGGGGGCGGCAATATCACTTTTGTCGGTGTGGCGACGATCGGACTGCATTCCGCAATCTCCTAATTCTGATGGTGCACATGATTCTCGCCGCCGTTCATCGGGTCTGGCGCCTTTTGCCGCGCGGCGCCAGACGCCGATTGTTCGTGCACACGACGGCGCTGGTCGCACCGGCCAAGGGTGTCGCCGATCAAAAAGCCCCGCGGCTGCCGGCTGTGGTCGCCGGAGTCTTGAGCAGCGCGACCGGATTGGGTGAATCCGCCCGGATGAATATCGACGGACTGCGTCGCGCCGGTCTGCCATTTTCCACCGTCGATCTGAGTGGCTCGTTGCTGGCCGACGCCGACCTGCCGCAATTTCAAGCCTCCGACCAGATCTCCGCCAGCGGGCCTGGGACCTTGATCATCCATACGCCGGGATCGACATTGCCTTATGCGCTGGTGCGCTGCGGCCGCAAACTGGTGCAGGGCAAACGGCTGATCGGCTTCTGGCATTGGGAGTTGCAGGGATTGCCGGCCGATTGGCGGTTTGGCTGCGATCGTTTGAACGAGATCTGGGTGCCAAGCCAGTTCTGCGCCGACGCTGTCCGCAAAAGCTTCGCCGGTCCGATCCGCATCATTCCCCATCCGGTCGATGTCGGGCAGGTGCGGCGGGTCGCCAAGCCGAACGGTAAATTCTCCGCCCTGACCATCTTCAACATGGCGTCGGGCTTCGAGCGGAAGAACCCGATCGCCAGCGTACAGGCGTTCAAGGGCGCCTTCGGCGATGATCCCAAAGCCAAGATGATCATCAAGGTGGTCAATCCCGATCATTATCCCGAAGGCATGGCCGCGCTGACCGAGGCGGTTGGCGATGCTGAGAATATAGAAATTCTCGTCAAGGTCATGCCGCGCAGGCAGGTCATGCAATTGATCGCCGGCGCGGACGCGGTGCTGTCGCTCCATCGCTCCGAGGGATTTGGCATGCTGGCTGCCGAGGCGATGCTGATCGGCACGCCGGTGATCGCCACCGACTGGTCGGCCACCGCCGAATTTGTGACAAAGGAGACCGGCATGCCGATTCCCTGCCGCCTGACCGAGGCCAATGATCCCCAAGGGTGCAGCCACGATCCGTCGCAGCATTGGGCTGACGCCGACGTCGATCAGGCCTCGCAGGCCTTGGTCAAACTCCGCTCGGACCCGGACTTCGCCGAACAATTGGCGGAGCGCGCCCGCCTGCGCGCCACTTCCATGTTCTCGATGGATCATTATGTCGGATTGATCCGCGACGCCTTAGATCCTGATTCTAAGAGACTAAATCGCTCCGCGATTAAATCTATCAGCTCAACCAGCATCTAACTCAATGATTTAGGGGGTGACCGGGTGACGGTTCCGTACCGTCTTTGATGTCGCGCACCAGCCCCTGAAGATAGCGGCCGTAAGAGCTGTTGGCGAGCGGCGTTGCAAGTGCCTCCAATTGCCCGAGATCGATGAAACCTTGCCGCCAGGCGATTTCTTCCAGGCAGGCCACCTTGATTCCCTGCCGACGTTCAATGGCGGCGATGAATTGGCCGGCGTCCAGCAGGGAGTCCTCGGTGCCGGCGTCCATCCAGGCATAGCCGCGCCCCAATTGCAGGCATTCCAGCTTTCCGGCCTCAAGATAGAGACTGTTCACATCGGTGATTTCCAGTTCCCCGCGCGCCGACGGTTTGATCCCTGCCGCCAGTTCGACGACCCGATTGTCATAATAATAGAGACCGGTGACCGCCCAGGGAGACCGCGGTCGGACCGGCTTTTCCGTGATCAGCGCGGCTTGCCCGCTCCGATTGAACTCTACCACGCCGTAGCGTTCGGGGTCGGTGACGCGAAAAGCGAACAGCACAGCGCCATCATCGACACTGTCGGCCCGCCGCAACAGATCGGGGAGTCCCTGGCCATAAAAAATATTGTCGCCCAGCACCAGCGCCACCTTATCGTCGCCGATGAAATCGCGGCCGACGCGAAAAGCATCGGCGAGCCCGCGCGGCTGATCCTGTTCTTCATAGACGAAGCGCATGCCGAGTCTGCTGCCATCGCCCAACAGATGCCGGAAACCATCAAGATCACGGGGGCCGCTGATGATCAAAATATCGCGCATGCCGCCGAGCATCAGCACCGACAGAGGATAGTAGATCATCGGCTTGTTATAGACCGGCAGCAATTGCTTGCTGGTCACCAGGGTCGCGGGGAACAGGCGGCTTCCGGTGCCACCCGCCAGAATGATGCCTTTTCTCATCTGCCTTTCCTCACGGGCTTTCTCCATAACGACGGACATAGTCGGGCAACAGGACACGCCAGTCAGGCGCCTTGACGCCGTGACAGCGCCATAGCTTGAGAGAGGACAAAGCCGAATTGGCGGGTCGCACCGCGCCCTCGCTCACCCTGCCGGTCAAGCGCGGCGACAGGCGGCCAATCGCAAAGTCCTGCCGCTCGGCCTCCTCGGCGATGGCCTGGGCAAAGGCGAAGCGTGACAAGGCGGGGGTGCCGGCATAGTGGAAAAGCCCGAATCCAGGCTCGCCCTCGGGCAAGCTGGCCAGTCGGGGCGCCAGAGCGGCGATCGCTTCCGCCACATGCTCGGCTGCGGTGGGACCACCAATCTGATCGGTGACGACACTGACCTCGCGCCTTTCGCGCAGCAGCCGAAAGATTGTCCGCGGAAAACAGGTCGCATCGGGGCTGAAGATCCAGGAGGTGCGCAGCAGCAGATGGCGCGGATTGGATCTTTCGACCGCCTGTTCGCCCGCCAATTTGCTCGCCCCATAAACACTGAGCGGTCGCGGCGGATCGCTTTCATCGTAGGGGCCGAGCTTATCCCCGGCAAAGACGAAATCGGTCGACAGATGCAGGACCGGCAAGCCGTGCGCGGCGGCGGCGGCGGCGACGATGGCGGCGCCATCCCGATTGACGGCCCAGGCGAGAGCAGCCTCGCCCTCCGCCTTGTCCACCGCGGTGAAAGCGGCGCAATTCACCACCAGACCATGGCTCATGCCGGCCAGAACCGCCTCGACAGAAGGACGATCGGTGATATCCACCTGCGGCCGCGCCGCCAATCGTCGTTCCCAGCCGTGCGGCAGGCGGGTCGACGCCAGGGCGCGGCCCACCTGCCCATTGGCACCGAACACGATCAGGTGGGCCTGATCTGTCACGACGGTTTTCCCTGCCGCTCCAGCGCAGACCGGCCGCACGCCGCCGACCATTCGGGATTGGCCAGATACCAGGCGACGGTGCGGCGCAAACCCTCGGTCAGATCGAGGCGCGGCCGCCAGCCGAGGTCACGGCTAATCGTTGAAAAATCAGCGGCATAGCGGCGGTCGTGACCGGGGCGGTCGGCGACGAACCGGATCAGCCGGCGATGGGTCCCGGGCGCGCTGCCGGGCCGCGCCTCATCCAGCAGATCGCACAGAGTCTCAACCAGATCGAGAGTACTACGCTCCGTGCCGCCGCCGATCATGTAGCGGCTGCCGGCTCGAGCCTGCACAGCTATGGTGAGCAGGGCGTCGGCATGGTCCTCGACGAACAGCCAGTCGCGGATATTCTGTCCGTCGCCATAGACCGGCAAGGCATCGCCCGCCAGACCTTTCAGGATCATCAGGGGGATCAGTTTCTCGGGAAATTGGCGCGGCCCGTAATTGTTCGAGCAATTGGTGATAATCACCGGCAGGCCGTAGGTGACATGCCAGGCCCGCGCCAGATGATCGCTGGACGCCTTGCTCGCGGCATAAGGCGAATTGGGCGCATAGGCGCTGTCCTCATTAAACCGTCCTTCGGGGCCCAGAGAGCCGAACACTTCGTCCGTCGAGACATGGATGAAGCGGAAGGCGGCTTTGTCGGCGGCGTTCAGAGACTGCCAGTAGGCTAGGGATTGCTGCAGCAGAACAAAGCTTCCCAAGATATTGGTGGTGATGAAGTCATCGGGCCGGTCTATCGAGCGATCGACATGGCTCTCGGCCGCCAGATGCAGAATTGTCGTCGGCCGGTGGCGCGCCAAAACTGCCGCGACCGCGCCAGAATCGCTGATATCCGTCTGTTCCAGACAGTGCTCGGGATAGGTGGCCAGCATCCGTACGGTGTCGGGATTAGCCGCATAGGTCAATTTATCGAGGGACACCACCCTTCGCCCGCTGGTCAGGGCCTGCAGCGCCACCGCCGAGCCAATGAAACCGGCGCCGCCGGTCACCAGCAGGGTCATGGCCGCACCCGCCATTCCTCGATGATCGGTTGCTCCGCCAAGCCTGGCAGGGTCCGATCGCGCGGCGCCAGAATCGGCTCGACCTGCGGCGGCAGCAGCGGCCAGGCGATGGCGAGCGCGGGATCATTCCACCGCAGGCCGCTCTCCAGGCTCGGCAGATAGGGCGCATCAACCTTGTAGAAGACCTCGCAGTCGGGTTCCAGGGTCTGATAGCCATGGGCGAAGCCTTTGGGGATCATCATTTGCCGGCGATTTTCGGCGGATAGCAGCTCGGCCACCCAGCGCCCATAGGTGCTTGAGCCGGGGCGGAGGTCGACCGCCACGTCGAAAATCGCGCCCCGCACCACCCGCACCAGCTTGGTCTGGTCCGCCGTCGGGCGCTGATAATGGAGACCGCGCAGAGTGCCTGTCCGCCGCGACAGGGCCTGATTGTCCTGACAAAAGGGGAAATCGATCCCGGCCTCGGCGAAACGGGTTTGCTGATAGGTCTCGGAAAAACTGCCCCGCTCATCCTCCCAGCTGCGTGTCGTGATGACCAGCACATCGGCAATGGCGGTCGGTCTGACCTCGATCATTCGGGCGCTCTTCGCCAATATTGGCAGCCATCGGTGATGGTGCGGCCGGTCAGGTCAGGGGTCTCGAGCGTCCAATTGACCCGGCAGGGCTTTTCGCGATGCAGCCGCCAGCCGGCGCCGAGCAGCAGTTCGACCAGATCGCCCTCGATTTTGCGGCTGTGGGTGCCGATCAGCATGGCGTCGACCTTGGCCGCCAAAAGATCGAGATTATGGCGCAGCAGATCGAATTCGGACCCCTGAATATCGACATGCAGCAGATCGACATGATCCACCCCGCCCAGGATGTCAGCCAGACTATGGGCCTTCACCTGGTAGGACTCGACGTCGGCGCCGCGATAATCCTGCTCGACTTTCTCGCTCGATGCGGCGGCGCCCAAATCGGCGATATTCAATTTCGGGAACCAGAGAATGCCTTCCCGGGCGCCGGCCGCGCCCTGGATCAGCCGGCATCGAACCGTGCCGAGGGTGGTCCAGCCGCCCGACAAGGCCTGACCGGGGATCGGATCTTCGGGTCGCAATTCATTGGCGATCAATTGATCGGCGACCAACTGAAAGCGGTCAGGATCGGCCTCGACACCGACCAGAGTGATCGCCGCGCGCCCGGTTCGGCGCGCCAGAGT